>Ga0210059_1000833_pt1 | contig 43069 bp, 22 predicted proteins | sample Ectturendosymbi2_FD_188042 | JGI IMG/M metagenome (GOLD analysis project Ga0210059, IMG submission 188042) | Ecteinascidia turbinata endosymbiont from Florida, USA - Sample 2 (SPAdes) (version 2) | ecosystem: Host-associated > Tunicates > Ascidians > Unclassified | place: Key West, Florida... | reverse complement strand
GCAATGCACCTGATCTCGACTTACAGTACAATGTTGGTGAAAAACTAAGAAATAAACATCAATATTCTGATCGCTAAGGGGGGTGCTTGAGCCCCTTCAGCACCCCCCCTGGCTGCGCCTTTGACCGCTACGTTATCAAAATATGTAAAGCAATACCACTGGTATCAAGAGAATAAGAGCCGTGAGAGGAATCAGCCGACTGGGCTCTGCTTTCATGTTTTTGCGATGATTCAAACTTGCGCGTATCTGTATTCAAGTAACTTCACTCAACAAGTGAAAGAAGCAAGGAATCAATCACAAATTTTTAATAGGAAATCGATTTCACGTAACACTACGCATCGTCAGCCCTATCATCTGCAAGCAATGCTAACAAGTGTGAAACGTAGAAAGGCCAACACAAGTTCAGAGAAAGTAAACAACCTCAAGACTGCAATGAAAAAACTGCGCAGACCCAACCGCGACAAATGAAACAAAACCAAAACGTCTTGCTAAACTACATGCAAAGGCTGAAGCCTCAAAACTTACTGCATAAATGACAAAAACTTACTAAAACTCAACGCCAGCTAACGAACAACACCAAAGCAAAAGTCACTTTCTGATAAAAGTGACTCTTCGCAGAGCGAGGCTTCCGAAGTCGGCTTGAAACAACAACCGTTATGAATCAGTCAACGTGCATTTTGGTCATTGTGGCAACCAAGTCTCTGCGGGCAGGAAGGAAAAGCTCTGACAGACGCGAACAAAAACACCTGCACACTTGCCGCGAAAAATGAAATACAAAAACGGTCTGTAGAATTGAAGTACATCAGCGTTCAGCGGCAGAGAAACAAAATGATTATCTTACGCGTGGGAGGATCATGTTTTGAATATTAATTTGTGCTTTAAGTTTGTGATACCACTTATCTTCACAGAAATCTAAAGAAGGGAATTTGGTTCTTCAGCAAAAGTAACGGTGTAAGCCTCATGTATCGGCGGTTTGTTCACGTCGCCGTGGGACTCTGGAAAGTGTAGCAACAAGGCCACATTATCTTTGTTACTTTCATTAATTTCACAATTGGGTCTGTTCCAATTACTTCGGTGCGATGACCATCTCGTGGAAAATTTGTTCTTGCTTTGCCCGATATATTGCTCGTGGCAAATAGCACAAGTCGCTTCATAAATACCATGGTTTGCGCATGTCAATTTTTGGTTAAGTGGGGAGGTTTTATTTTTGCACATTATTTGTGAAACACATGGCACCATTGATTTGTTGTGCTTTCCATGGTTACCACAAAGTGCACAGTGGCCACAAGAACTAGACATCCCTTTGACATGCTCTCCCGTCTTGTTTAAAGCAAGGTGCTTGTAGTTAGTAAGTAATTGTCCAATTGTAGTTGGTCTTTTGTAGGTTATCATTGCTTTCGGGTTTAAGTTTTTCTCTCTCTTTGTGAGAGTTATCGGGTGGGGAAAAGATGTCGCCCAAACTTGTTGGTCGTCTTTCTTTTCGTCTTTTGGGGCCCGTAGTCTTTTCTCCCAATTTGATGCCATTGCTTTCATATCATTAGTCGTGTCCAAGGGAAGCTTGAGCGGATCGCTTTTTCTTTGAGTCGGTTTAAGCTGCTGAGGTAGTCTTCTTTCCTTTGGTTCAGACGTCTCAATCCTATTGCTTCTCCAAATAAGATTGACTTGAAGATTGACTGTGGGTGGTGTGATTTTCCGTTTATGAACTGCCTCCCTTTTGCTGTGGGTTTAACGAAGTCTTTAGTGACAAAGCCGAAGTCATCGTCAGTAGATATGCAATGATTAACGTCTAGGAATTCAACTTCACCCTTTTGATCGGCTGTGCAAACTTGGCGAAACGTTAGTTCCAAACCACTGTTGGCAAATGCTGAAGTTAGTGCTTGTCGGATGTTTTCGTTTGATAATTTTGATGTAGCGATCCAGATTATGTCATCGATAAATCTGCTAACGTTTGAATTTGGATTGTTTTTATTGCCTTGTCAATTGCTTAATAAATCTTGAAACGTGTTTATTTAATTATTGGTGTTAATTTTCATAGCGAAAACTATGGAAAGAAATCCTTTCTCAGTAAAGAATCAGACACTTTAAGATCTTACAGAGTATATATTTCGCCTACGATGTAGGCACCATCAGCTCTTATTCAAATAGAATCATAGCGAGGTTTTCCTAGCGAGGTTTCAACCTGAGACAATGCACGTTTTATTTCTGCTGTAACGTTCTTTCCATTGTTTTAGCTTGGTGAAAATTGTCAACAGTTTAAAGATTTTTGGGACGATTGAAAAGGTGTTTTATGGACGTTTGGTATGGTGTTGGGACAAAAATGAAAACCTGTCTAAGGAACCATCTTTTAAGATGTATCAAGACCCAAAAATATGTTTTTCTCAAACATTCCGAACGACACAATCTGGACCTATGCCAATAACTCTCGCCCAGGTTGAGTTGACCAACGATCGTTTTTGTCGCTGAAAAAATTCTTGAAATTCTTGTCGAAACCTTGTTAGTGTCTGCTGCCACCATTCGTCCGTAGGTTTACCAATTTTTAATTAATTTTACAATTTTCATATTAGTGCGTTTTATTTTTTTAAAACGTGTCTGTTTTTCTTGTAAAAAGAAATTAATCCTGTCAGTGCCAGCTTAAGTCCAAAAACCTGAAATGCAGATTTGACCTCCGTGTTAACAACAAGAAAATATGGTCTTTTCAACTACGTTCGTTTGTTTACGCTTTGACGTTCCTTTCCGTGATTGGATAAACTGACCTGTTCACAGCGTTGTTCATTTATGCCACATTTTGTTCGACGCTTGCAGTTGTACTGTGGGTGCTGAGGAGCATCAACCATCTGCTCAATTTCAACTAAACCATTGTTCGTGCATTTGCCTGCGAGGTCGTCCGGTTTGCTCAGCGGGGTGCGGACAAGGTTGTCAATGGTCGTCCTGGTCGTCGTGGAGTGGCTGCGACCGGTATATGTTATATTTGCTGCATTGGCCGATTGTTTATGTTAGGGGGGATGCTCCACGTGACAATGTGTGAAACATACATATTGCTTTTCTCGTTTCAAATGCAAAGGAATTTTTGAGCTTCATTGTAAATCGTTGGAGCAGGTTGCTTTAGGTTTAGGTAATGTGATATAAAGAAATTATAACTGGGTTGATTAAATCAGATGTATAAGGAAGTATTTTTTGGTATTTGCAAACTGTAGCCACGATTACTGGATTCATGCTTGTGTGTGAGTGCATGATAGGTTTGGAGCTTGTGCGACTGTAATCAGTTTGGTGCAATAAATCGCTTGTCCGATACTGTCAACTGCAAGTTTGGATTTCATTTTGCCATGCTCTTTTTTATCGTCTCTACACATTCACTTCGGCTGACGTGGAAAAGCTTAACATGGGTTTTTTCAAGTGGCAAAAACATTCTGCAGTTTTTTACACAACTGCATAGCCATATCTTTGGTTAGTTGATATTTAGTTTTTGAATCAATGGGACGGTGGCAAATGTTCCTGGCACTCCACATACACTCACGCACAGGACGTTAGCTGAGACGCTAGCAGTACGAGTTGCTAACAATGTTGGTTCGTCTGGCAAATTATCTGACTTATCAGCTCACTGTTTAAGACCCTGACAAGTTGGCCAGCAAACCTGTAAATCGAAGATTTACATACGACATTTTCGTTCGGCTGTGGCTGACAATTGTTCGGTTCTTGTTGCATGTTAATAGCTTTTTTCCGAACTTAGGGAGATCACGAGAATACCAAAACAAAAAAGTCACGATACCAAATGTAACAACACGCTCAGTCCTTTTCATCATCGCAACAGCTACTCTTAACCTCGGAAGACGCTTAACATGATTGTGGGGGAATCAAGAGCGTGCTGTAAAGTTCGGCATTTTCGGCAAAGTCTGCTGCCAGTGACAAAAAATAAATGCATAATTAAAAAATGGTTGTTGTTTTCCCAAAAGAGAACGCAGAAGTTGCTAAACTGTTAAAGGTGATGTATGTCATCAAAGGTTTCATCAACGTTTTCACTTCCTGAAAACGAAAATTAATTTAAGGGTTTTATTATACATCAGCTAAGGTTATCTTACTTGACTCAGCAAATCCTCTTTGACTTGTGGATTCTTCGAAAATCTTCAAGTTTTTTGTAGTTGCATTTGAAGAGGCATAGGCGTAGCCAGGGAGGCCAAAGGGGCCATGCCCCCCAAATTTTTAGAAAATATAGTCATTTTGGTCTTTGAGAGGCGTTTTTCCAAACAAAATAGTATTATTCGCCTAAAATCAAAGATTTTGGCCCCCCAAAAAAATTTTGGCGCCCCCAAATTTTGGGCTGGCTACGCCACTGTGAAGAGGACATTAACGTTGATCGAATTTTGGCAGAACATGCGGACGACGTGGCCTTCATCATCGGTTTAGATCCCTGAACAGCCTTCTTCCTATTTCTGAAAAATCTCAAGAAAACTGCACAGGTCACGAACATCAAACCAGACCTTGCCATTCACAGCAACATGTCACAGCGTGCCCAGCATTGTGGTCGGCCTGGGCTTCCTGGGGCGTCTGTTCTGTTTCGTGCGGGATAGGAAAAAAATCGCGTATCCGTCGATGCGAAGGTGAGAAGGCGGTGCTTAAACGTTTGAAAAGTGAATTATGCTTTGCAGTTAGTGGGGTTTGCTGCAGAGAAATCAGCAGGATCTGCTTTGCGAACAGCACTGCAATAGTTTGATGTGCTGCTGGCAAGGGGTGATAGGAGGGAGGCTTTTCTAAATTTGAAATTATGTGAACCATTCGCTGCAAAGTTTAGCGTAAAGGTTTACCAACTTCATCAAAACTAAAAATGCTTTCAAAAATACGCTGGTATTTAATTTGGAAACCTTTCGGGATGTTCTTCCATTACTAGTCGGAATGAAGCAACGCTAAGGTAGTACAAGCAACTCAAAATCAAAAGACTCTGTGAGGAAGAGAAATAAATATGACGTAGAAAAACGCTAAATGCAAAAGTGATGGTGATGTCACAACGCTTACAATGAAAGTATGATTGTCATAGTAACATAAACATTTGAAAACAAATCTAAGTCTGCTACTTAGAGGCTGTGCATCTGTTACGCCAGGTAGAGGACATAGTACTGACAACTCATGGATGTTGTAAGATTGCTTAACACTTGGGTCAATTTACAGCCGGCATCAAAAGATGTACGAAACGACAGTTTATTTTATAAAAAATTTTCTGGCACTTTGACAGAAAGTTGCGTTCGTTCTTTGCTATTACCAAACACGTCCATTCATGTTCCATCGGAATTCGCGTAACTGTAAATGTACAACTGTAAAAAGCGCAACTGCACAATAGTAAACCTTGAAGCGTTGTCGAAGCTATTTATGATTTTGCTTGCCGCACGTCAGCCCAACTTATCACCGTTCATTGGTTCTTTGTTATGTTTTGGGTTTGCGTCTTTTTGTTTCAAGAATGTCTGTGAAATAATTGTCAGCTTGGCTGTATTCTGGGTTTCAAATTTATGTAACTGCCGTAGTGCTATCAACGCCGTTTTCATAAAATAACCGCATTACGCTGAGAAAACAATTAGCTTTTTTTCTTCACCTGGACTGAGCGACACCTTACCTTGCTTTTCCTTTCAGCGGACGGTAATCCAGCCCTTCCAGACAATTGTCAAAAGCTGGGTGAAGTCTTTTTGCACCGACAGACCAAGGCTTGCTCTAATCCATATCATATAAACTGCACAAAATGCCCTTCTGATTCTTCATACTCCTGCGTTACTTGCCCAAGAACGTGCGACGATGTCACAGTGAGCACAAAGTGTCCAAAGAAATGTTGGTGGACTTGCTTGTGTCAGGATGGAATGTATATGCAGGTGCGGTACTGTGAGGGTTTTTGTAAAAGGAAGTTAATTTTAGGTAAACGATAGTTTCTGGCTGGAGCAGCGAATTTCATGAAATATGAGCTTGCGCAGATGCTGGACAGAACACTTATGTTCCTGGACTGGCAAACGCTTCCTCCAGTCAGAACATGGAAGTAATTCTTCTTAGGCCTTGATTTTTGGGATTCGATCGTTTCGGAAAGGTTTTATTTGTTTCAAGAATGTCTGAAACTATCAAATGAATATTTTCCAAATTTGGATTATTGCAGCCAATCATGAATTCTCAAGTAAATGACTGGTCTCGCGAGTATTTAATTTTAATGGTCAAAATAGCGTTTTTTGTTTTCCAGGACAACAGTTGTGTTCCCCTGTCTAACTGCTCCTGCGACATATCCAGTTACCAGGCAAACTTATCTAAATCCACCGATGGTTCGGAGTTCACGGTCGACTGCCTGCAATGCAGATGCTTGTTCGGTAGAATTGTTTGCTCCAATCAGAGATGCAATGCTGCTTGGTCGTCATGGGGACCGTGGACTCAATGCAACCGCACGTGTGTTCAAATGTACGTTTTGCATTTCTGCAGAAAAGAATCTCTTTGGCAAAAGGCAGTTATTCATAGTTATTTTAAGCTTTTTGTTAGTTGTGTGTTCGGGTTTACTGGTTGCTTTCTTTCGACTAAATTTTTGTAGAAGGTTTTCATTGGTATTTTTTAATCAAAATATAATAATTACCGCTTGAATGCAAAACATGACCAAAACCGTGTCACTGATACTCCAGCAAGATTGAATTTTATGAAAGTTTGTCCATAGTTTTGTTGTAGCTGAAGTATTATCACCAGCAAGGTGTCTTTGAAAGCAGCCGCAGTGAATGAAAATAAACATGTTTTGTTGCAGAATCGGCGATTCCCCCTCACAATTTGGATTTCGTCAGAGATCACGTGGGTGCTTCAAACTAAATCGTTTTCTGCAATGTAAGTTGCAACTAGTGGAGCAAGTTCTGTTTGTTTACCTGGCTAGAAGATTAGAACAACGAAAATTAGTGCTTTAGACTCTATATGTTAGTTCCTGCGGATCAAACAAAATGCTTTTATGTAAAATCAACAGACGTTACGTCAGACACGTGTGAGGGCGTTGGAGAGCAAACAGTGAACTGCGGACTTAAACTATGTTTGTCCAACGAGACATGGGGATCCTGGACCACGTGGAGCCAATGCGACAGGCAAGGATAGCGTAAATTTATAGTTGCTTTAAGCTGGTTGTTTGATACGTCGATAGAATATGCTCAAACATTGAGCAAGTATTTGGAAATCATAACTGAATTCAGGTTAATTCCAAATGATTTGGTAAAAATGATGACAAAAATGTCAATATGGCTACTGTTCAGACGTTGCTGATAGACGAGTTTTTCAAACAAACACAGCTCACATCTTCACATTTGTGATTTTCACAAAAAATTAAACTGAATTGTTCGAAGAAGAACGCGTGGATTGTTTCTCACAACATGATTTTATCTTTCATGTCCTATCACCCTAGAACATGCAATACTGGAATCCAAACCAGACGACGAAAATGCTCCGGAACTGGAAGAAACCAGGCATTACGTTGCCAAGGAACAACGTTCGAGGTATTTTCGTACGTGACTAAAAATGGTTTTGGTTTGATAGAGCGGTGTTTGTCAACCTTTTGCTGCAGTGAAACCTTCCGCAATTGTTTGCGTTGTTAATGGAACCCTATGCAATGATCCAAATAATTATACTACTACAGTCGTATAAAACTGTGGTTGCAAATTTCATCCCAGACGATTTCGGTCTGTTCCGGCGGAACCCCTGGCAGCCACTCGCGGAACCCTGAGGTTCCTCGGAACCCCGGTTGATAAACACTGTGGTAGGGGAACAACCGGTTTTCAAAACTGCTGCTAGTAGTGGAAAGGGTTGAAATTGTACACGTATTTGATTACGATTGTCTGCGTTTTTAACGAAACAAAGATTTGGTCTCCAGGTCCGATCCTGTTCTTCCCTGCCTTGTCAATCGGGACGATGCCCTTCTGGATCGTACCTCACGAATAACTGTGGAGAAAGTTGCGAAGGAGGTGAAGATTCGTGAGTCCGTGCATTTTGAAAAAAAATCATCAGTTTTGAAAGTTATTTTGCACTTTATTCTGTCATTCTAGGTATCAGCTGCTTAGAGTTAAGCCCTGAAGTTGACAAGAATGTTCTCTGTGCCCGTAATTCTTCACGCAGTGCGAGGTGCAGCCATGATGTTTGTCGTTGTGACCCTGGTCTGTTCTGGCAAGAAGGAAAATGTGTGCCACGTCATCAATGTGTTTGTTACGTCATGGGTAAAGTTCGAAGGTGAGATAATCAAGTTGCTTTCCTGTGAAAGTCCTTACGCGGAGTGCATGGTTAAGCAAAGGCTTGTTCCACAATATCTAAACGCTCTGCCACAGTGGTTATCAATCTTGTTGACTGTGGACTAATCGGATGTTCAGTGGAGTTCCCACGAGCAGCTGGTTTTCCAAAAAAAAAACAGATTCCTCAAAATTCATGTCGTTTAGGCTACTTACCAGTTACTACACCAAAATAAAATCACATGGACCAACAGTGGTCAGCAAAACACATTTACAAGTGTTTTTGATTTCTGAAATGTAAATTAATTGAACCTGAATAAGCGTTGTCGGAATCCATGCAATGAAGGCAGTGTAAGCACGAATGCGCGCCTCTGCTATTATCTTGCTGTTCAAGGTCAATTCGTATTTTAATGCGCTGCTGTTTGAGGATTTAGTAAACTCGTGAAAGACAATAGCGCAGTGCTTTTGAAAAGCAAGAAAACCTGAACTGATCTTTAGTACAGTATTTCACAATTGTTTCACAAATTGTGACAATGTTTTGTCAATTTATGTAGACCAGGTTCACATTTCAACATCGGTTCATGCACTTCTTGTTTATGTATTGGTGGTCGAGTCACGTGTTCTCCTAAATATGCAAATGGATCACGTGTGTGTGGAAACGACCAATCGTGTCTTGACTTAAACAGCGATGGCGTAATGTGGTCCAGCTGGTCATTGTGCAGCCGAAGTTGCGGGGTGGGAGTGAGACGTCGATTTGTGTAAGTGCTTTGTGATGCTGCAGATGTATCTTTTGACGGGGAAGCCGTGTGTTGAAAATCAATTCTACAGATTTGACAACTTTCAAAGATTTTTTCCTTCAATTAGGTCTTATACACTACGTTGAAAAATGAAGTTATACGGAGCTTTGTATTTAAATCATCGTAATTGAATGTAATTTAAGAGAAAGTGACTTTGCAAAATATTCCGTGCGTGAAAACGTTTTTCAACCCCAGATATGTCACAGAGGTTGCAGAATTTCGGCTCAGCAGAAAATGTTTTTCACCTTACTCGTTTGGAAAAAGCTTTGGCTGTCAGTAAAAAGATTTCGTTGAAAAGGAAACAAAATCGGTGCCCTACCTTACAATGTTATTCCACCGCCGGAGTTGTTTACTTGACTATTTTCGCCTCATTCATAATTTGCGTGATTCCAGGATGGGCGGCTCAAACACCTTGGATCACTACATCGGTGACTGGTGCAGGAAGGATTACGCAGAGCAGGAAGATTGTAACGTGATGCCATGTTACCCAACCCAATGCGACTGCACTGGCGATGATGAAGGTGATTTTTTGCGCGTAAAATTATGTCAGGCATATCGTAAAACCGTTGACAGATTTCAAGAAGGTAGTTGCGCGTATAATGTTTGAACATAACACGGCTACTCTGCAAAGTGTGCGTCGCACTTTTGCGCCAATGTTGTCTGTGTACACACGAATTTGCGCATGTTTTTTGAAGAGTTGATAAGCTTCTCCACCTGAGCATATCGCTCCAGTGGCGCAATCGGTTAGCGCGCCGTACTTATATGACAGCTACGGAGAAATGCGGAGGTTGTGAGTTCGAGCCTCACCTGGAGCAGCTTTTAGCCTGAATCTGAAAGTCTGTCAAGTGCTTCATTGTTTGTTACAAAACCGCACGGACCAACATTGCACACTACCCCGGTTATATTCAATTAAGAAAGCTCGTTTAAAAAAATTAATAAATTTATCACTTTATCAAGGAAATTTTATTTTGAATTGACAGGTGACGTATGCAATGCATCAGGTTTTTGGACGCAATGGGGTGAATGCAGCGCACATTGTTACAGTGCGTTCAAATCATCTTGGCGTCACAGATACAGAATCTGCAATTCCAGGTAGGCCAGCCGTATTTTTCCTTAGCAATCAAAATATTTACCTTTCTGCTGCATATAGCTTGCTGATGTTGCATCAAAACTGTCTTCTGTGCATGATGTTGCTCACATACTTTGCAAAAGCTGTCATTCCGCAGAGTTTACTACCTTTGCCTTTGGCAAGATGTCGCTTGTATATTCTTGAGTACGACGTAACGTCTCTTGTGAAGTAATATGAGAACGTAATTAGTAAATAAATGTAATAGAAATGTTGCATTAAAGAGAGGGTGCATCAAACTTTCATCATAGTAAATACGTAATTGGTTGATGGGACACATACTCTGTTCCAGCTTATCTGTTACTTCAATCCAGGCCCACCGCTGATCATTTCGAGATGATGACAGCCGAACAGCCAGGTCTAAACACTATATTTTTATCCAAAATGTTTCTACTTTCGTGTGGCCAAAATTATACCCAGTTGCTGTCCTTAACTCCAAGAAAAAGTCATCGGTAATGTTAATTCTGCGCTTGAATTTCACACTGTTATGGAAGTATACTTGTACTGGTGAAAATGTGGCAAAAATACAAGTGAAGTTACTAGATGGTACTAGGTTTTGATATTGACTTCGTGTGTTTTACCTTTGAAATGATTAGTGACTTTTCTTATTAGAACTTTTTAAATTGTGCACTTCAGTATTCCAAAGGTTGTAAAGATACTTACACGTTTTGTGATGGAAGTTTCTTTTGACAAAGCAGTAAGCCCGACCACAACTTCATACATTATGCCTCACGTAAATCATTTATTAACTCAACATTACAATTTGGAATTGTTTCAGTTCTGCAAACTGCACTATTGTCAACGCACAAAGCTCAAAGTGCAACGAAGCGCTTTTGCCAGCTTGCCAAGGCGACTGGGGGTCGTGGTCTCAGTGGTCTCGTTGCTTAATGACGTGTCAAGCAGACGTGTATCACAGAGGCCCAGGACATATACGCAAACGCAGTCGTGCGTGTCGAAACCTGGGTAAGTTTCTTATGACATGTTGGATGCAGAGTTTAGCATTACTCAATCCAGTTGCGCAATCTAAGCCAGTGGTTCTTAACCTTTTCTCTGTCACGCCACCTATAAGTAGGCCTAATTGTCCCACGTTTCAATCTCCCTGACTTTAAATATGTAAATTGAATGGAACGCCTTTACATTAAAAAACGTCCCATGTTGTAGTGCCCGTAAAAGTTCGCGCACCCCTGGAAATTGATTGATGCCCCCCCGGGGAGGTGTGCGCCCAGGTTAAGAATCACTGATCTTGACCACAAGGTTCCCAAAATTTTCAGTGTTATGGACCTTTTTTACGATTTGGCTGAAAGCTGTGGACTCTTTCAATAAAACTAGTTTATACTATTACGTACAAGAGGTCTCTACTAGAAAATGCTATTATCCGCTTTGCGCACCAAACGACATTAGTGTTCCCTGCTACACGTAACAAATTGACATTGTTGCAAACAATCGAAATGGCTGACGAATGGACTTTTGCGAAAAAAACTTGGCTAAGAGCGGAATAATTGCAACTTGCATACCTTTCATAAAGTGAATATTAATAAACATGTGGTTCACACGAGTCAGATCTTGTCTTTCCCTATAGCCTGGATTCTAGAGTTGCGCTCGATTCCTTGTCTTTTGCCGACTAGACCACCACGGCAGGTAATTTGTTATTTAGCTATGTTGTTTTCATCCTATACATGCAATGGTGGTGGACCCCTAAAATCTATCTGTGGACCCCCGGCTGGAAACCACTGAACTAGATTGTTTTCTCGGTTGTGATCGCCACTGTCGATTGTTCCATTTTGACATTTGCATTTTGTGTGGCGCTGATGATTTTATGTTGCCTGTTATATCTTTGCCTTAAAGAAGTTGCATTTGAAAATATTTCTAAAACCAATCAAAATAAACTTACTGCTGTAGCGAAACACTTACTGAATTTACAGCAAAACGTTATCTTGTGTTTTCTTTTTACTCTTCGTCATTTCGATGTTGTCACGCCGTAAAGCAACTTCACACAAACTGCGCGCACTTTGCAGATCAAAGCTGCTCTGGACCTTCCACAGAAACTGTATCGTGTGATGGGAATTTGCCACTTTGTCCCAAAGGTTCCTTGATTCCGTTCAGTGATAGAGAATGCCAGCAAATAATTAACGGAAGCCGTTACAGTGAATGCCGGCCGCTCTGCCGGAGAAGCTGCTCAACAGCGAAGGTAATTTCTCTTCGCATGCATCTTGGATGTTTGCAATTATGCGTTACGCGCATTTAGCCTATATGACGCAATAGAAAGCACTTGTTTGAACGTTTGATAAAGCAGCCATGCATACCACATACAGTTTTAGAAATATCAAAAATACATTAATTGCTTCGATTTTAATATCTTGATTTCATTCTGTGCTCAATCCGTTTCGTTTTGTAGCCCGAACCGATGTCTCGACAATTGATTTGTCAGTCCAACTCGTTGACATTTGAAACAATTCTTCTTTGACTTGCCCAATTCAAGAAAAGCTTTTTGTCTGGTTTATGATCATTTCTTACTTGCACTGAATACAATGAAGCCGAAACAGTGGCGTACGCAGAAAATTTTCATGAGGGGGGTTTCATTCAGTAGCACAAGGTGGTCATTTGTATTTGGTGTGTGCTGTTTGTGACGTCACAATTTGACGTCATATTCATGTTTCCAAACCAACGTTTTGGCGAAGTTTGCTGACATAATATGCATATTCTTCTACACGTAACCCCTTATTTTATAAACTGTTAGCGCTCCAAGTTGGGATACAGGAGGAAAATACACACAACGCTACGATCAGGCGCGCAAGCGGGGGGGGGGCATTTGGGGCTTTTGCCCCCCCCCCGAAAATTTGACATTTGCAGAAACTTTCAAATAATAAATGTGAAATTTTATATGTAGCCACAAATATGCTGGAATTGTCAAAACGAATGAGATAGTTTAAAAGTTTGGTATTTCTAAGGCATTTTTATCCTTTTGTTCGTGTACCACTTTTTCTGAGTGTTTGGACTCATGAAACTTTATGACATTAGGGTACTGTTGAACTGTTGAAGTTTCAATGGTGCAAACCATTGAAGTTATAAGAGAAATCTTGACATTTTGGGTGTTATTAAAAAAACTTTGTGGCCACGTCAAACCGCTTGTTCTTCTACAGCCTTTTAATTTATTTTGTTAGGGGCAAAACGGATCACCATTAGTAACGTAGTATAGGGGTGGGCAATTAATTTAGCTCATGGGCCACTCTGAAAAGGTCACGTATAGCGGAGGACCGTACCTTCTAATGGCAATTGAAGCAATTCTTAGTTCAAGTTAGCCTCAGCACGAACGTTACTGTGGGGAGTTGGAGGATATTTCTAATTTGAAGATTGTCTTAAATGATTCCGCAGGCCACTGTAAACGCTGTGGCCGGCCACGCGTGGTTCGCGGGCTGCTATTTGCCCAACCCTGACTTAGTACATTTCTTTAAAATCGTTGCTTAATTGCATTTTCTGTTCGAAACCTGATAGTTTTTAACAAAATTTAGCGCGTAGGGTCTGTTTCACGTTTTGTGTTTTCCTGGGTTGGTACCAGTACCACGGCTTGGCAAAAAGGGCTTAGTAAAGTGTCATATAAGTACTAGTCAAGTGTTGATCGCACCTACCTACAATACTACACCACTTTGGCTCCAAATGACGTTTTGCTAGACCCTAACGTTTGCAGCCAGTGCCAGCCCTGAAAACGCATAGCCTTAAACTTGCTTCTAAAAACTTTCACACAATTCGTGGATGCCAGAAAATGCCGTTTTGCCCCAAACACACCTGATCCGTTATGCGCCAAAGACACAAGACATCTTGTTCGTTTTGCCCGAAATGGTAGCAATCAAAGATCCCCTCACCGTTGACATAGGTTATCTCTCAAGTTTGGGATTTTCATTTGTGATAGAAATTCAAACATAAGCTGGAACAGGGTTTTGCAACCTTTTTCTGACCATGTACCTCTTCAGCATTTAGGCATATGTGCATGTATTCTTAAACTTCTTATGACGACAAAAAGGCTGAGTAAAATCACAAAAATCCACGGAATTTTGAACAGAACTTTAAGAATTTTAGAGCTATAAAGGTAAACACCGTTTTTATTTCACAAAGTTAATTTGTGTCAGCTGTGCAATAAATGTACCACTTCAGATCGGTAAATGTACCCCTATGGGTACATGCAGATAGGTAAATGTACTCCTATGGGTACATGCAGATAGGTAAATGTACCCCTATGGGTACATGCGGCCCAGGCTGGGAACCCCTGCGCAAGACCAATGGGGCTAGAACAATTTTGCTTAAACAAGACGAAAAGTTAAGGCAAATCTACACTGAGGAGTTGCCAGGAGTAGCCGCGCACGATTCTTTGTTTATTTTGTTGCGTCGGGTAATTCTGCGCTCGTGCGCGTCTCGGCGCGGCAACTCCTGGGCGCAATAAAACAAACAAAGAATCACGCGGCTACTCCAGGCAACTCCTCAGTGTAGATTGGCCCTTAGGCAGGTTTACTAGTAGCCTATACATCTGCCACACTAAAGGCATGAGTGCACTACTTGAGTACGGAACCAGGTGTTTGTATGTGGCTGCCAATTTTTACTCTGTCCTGATCGTACGGTCTGCATCTTGATCAAAACTGAAAAGTTCTCATTTTCAGAAATGTTACCAAGAGAACTTTATCTGTGACCGTACCGTTTGCGAAAAAGTTGTACCACGGTTGAATAAGCACGATGACGTCACCAAATGAAATTCCATGATAATTTCCCCCCCGAAATGAAGAGCTGGTTGCACACCTGGCTACGATACAGCAGTTCATAACTGCAAAAATATCAGGCTTCGCGTTAAAACACCGGAGTAAAACACACTCATCACTGCGTTAGAGCAATTTACAATCGCAAAATGAGGTTACACTGATGTCTTGTCGACTACGAGCAGTCGAGCATAGAAAGTGTGCGGCTGGACTGGCTGGCGCACTCCCCGTTTGCAAGATCGAATCGTGCTAAACTACACAAGACTTGAGAGTGCGCATAAAGTACGAACGCAAGAAAACTATCAATTTTTTGTTATGTATAGAAGTCCAGTGAAAAAAGGCATTGGAGACTGCCTTTCATTTAGTTTGCGTACTGCTGTGCTCAGCTACATGAAGACGACTTGTTGTGTTTCATAAACCATTTTTTGCAGATATGTGATCAAAACTGCACTTCCGGCTGCTTTTGCCCGAGCGGTTTTATATTATCCGACAATTTCACTGCTTGCATTTCACCCAGTATTTGTGGATGTCATGATCCCGAAACCCAACGGTACTACTTGGAAAACGAAGTGAGAAATCAATATGTCGAGAAATGTTTTTTTATTAGAATGTTAATTTTAAAGAAGTGTTGTCCAATGTTTAGGCATTTTCCATCCAATGTTGTTAATTGAATGATTTGATTTTTAGACTTTTGAAGTCACCGAGCCGTGCAAACGTTCATGCCAGTGTAAACGTGGAATCATTCGCTGTGAAAATATTGACATCTGTGAATCACATCCTGCCTGGTGCTCTTGGTCGCACTGGTCAACGTGTACACGGTATAGCAAAGCAAAAGAAGTTCTTGCAATTTGTGGGAATTAACTTAAGTTTGTATTTAATTGAAAAATCCCGCGTCGCGTAATAACTTTGGCAAGGTACAAGTGCCAATGCGCGGCTAGTATGCTAACGCATGAAGACGTTAAAGCTGCACGGCGCAAAAACTCAAGCAACAATGGCAAATACTTCAGCTTTGTACAGGTCGTATGGAACGCAGCGACGCAGCAGGATCCGTTCCTGCTCTTGCCCGCCTCCACTGACGAATTCGACAAACAATTCCACGTTTTGTTCAAACAATGGCCACCCTCGAAGCTTTTTATCTACGGGGAATATTTCGCATCCGGTTCAAATAGAAAATGCACCTTGCCCCATCCATCGCGAATGCGCTGATCTTGATGAATCATGGACTAGTTGGGGCACTTGGTCCGATTGTGCCTGTTCAGTTTCATACAGCTTCAGAAAACGACTGCGAGTGAAGCCCAGGAACAGAGGTTGTCCGAAACAGAATGTACAAATCAGACCTTGCCGGTATGTTCTACTATGGTTGCTTTTCACTAAAGATCAATATTTGTCGATAAAAGATTTCAAAAGTTCGGTTGGAAAGCCGAACAAAAGTAAAACTCGAAAGACGTTTGATTTTCTAAGCGGTCAGAAAGTTGTCGAGGTTTAATTGATCACGATACAATGATTCTTCCACATGTTTTAATCGCAGTTTCATCCGCAATGCGAAACAACCTAATATGCAGTAATTACAGACGTCTAGGCATGAAGTTAGAACTGCAACCGGGAATCGGGCTGCCGTTCGAAATTTCTATTTTTAGTGAAAGTGAAATACCGTTTTCCCTTCGTTATTCCCACTTCCACTCTAACCCAGAGTGGTGACTATTGACAGGGTCCTGTTGAGAATCAAATAGTTTTTGTCTATAGGGAGAGTGTGCTTGTCAAACACAATCAGTTTAGATATGGGAAACCTATGAGCAGGTTGTGAATATTTATCCACTTTAGAAACCCTGCAGTTTAGCCCTTGCCCCAACGTATTGGTCGCGCCTTTTTTCCTGGATTAACTACTAATGCATGGAAAATGTGATCAATACTGGTCATTGTGCAAATTCATGATCCTATACCTGTCCTAGGCATGTTTTGGATTTTCTCACAACGCTCATTGTTTTACGAAGGTATTCTGAGGTACACACATGTGTAAAGGAGGCGTGGTTGTGTCCTTGTTCTTTAAAAACGAATCTTTGTGACTTGATCTTCATAATTTTGAGTTAATACTCACAGATGGAATATTGTTAAATGTGGACTTGAGTGTCCCGCTGGTAAGGTGTTCTCTCCATGTGGCGCTAACGCGTCATGCCCGAAGACCTGCTTTCACTTCTCAGCTAAGGTCGAATGTGTACTGGAAGAAGACGATATTATTCCATTACATCAATCTTTCGACAACAAAGGTAAGGTTTTCACATATCCATAAATTCATACAAAAAGAGTTCCGACAGCATGAAGTTTCAATCGATTGCATGGCCCCTATCTGTTTTTTCTGACGGCTTGGAAACATATTTATGTAGAAATGTGTGTTTGTGCAAGAACGGCAAAGCTACATACTGTTGTAACCATCTGCTATGTTATTGTGTGAACTTGTACCTATCTCAGAATGTTACGTTTTCTCAGGATACTCGTGATCATCATGAGCATGAGTCAGAATTCATATTGTTTAAACGTTGCCATGTAACAAACATTTTCTGCAGAATCGCGAAGCATATCTGCTCCACAGGGATGTTTCAAGGCGTGGTTGTTTTGTGTCACTAGTAATTTCTGTTTTCTGTTGTTTTTCATGTTAGATGCACTAATACGTGTTGCATGCAGATTTAACCGTTTGCTGTAGTCACATCTCACTTGCCAAAACAGGCTTATGCAACACGTTTGAAAGATGCGTGGTATTGTGTGAAAGATATTTAGTTAAAAGATGAAAACCCATCATACATAAGTTTCTACCCAACTACACACTGCAGTGTCTACGTTTTGGTCACTGCTTTGTTTGTTGAAATAACTCTGCGAAAGACCATCGGACTGCTGATAAAGCATAGGGAGAAACGTATTTAACAGCATATGGCCAGGTATCGGTCATCTTTGGTTATTTAAACCAACGCTAATCTTGTATGTGTTGAGAGGATTCATGTATATCTCATTGCTGGCACTGGTACGGCATTTCTCAGTTTAGCACTCACACAGTTGGGCAAATATCAACGTGTAAAAAGTCAGTACATGTCCATTGGTTTTTCTGTGCTTCGAGACGCACACAAAGTCAATTGATTTCAGCAGCACTGTAAGCATCGGTGTGTGCATATTAGTGTATTCGCAGTATGTGTGTTTGTTTGTGTGTATTCTTGTGTGTGCATGTGTGCATGCGTGCATGTTTTGATTCAAACACGAAGTATGTGACATTTTTACGGATTTAGTCAAATTCGTGTCATTGCCTAAAAATCTGTTTGCATTACAGGACGTGTACAACGTTGGAACATGTGCTTCCCACAATGTGTTTGTCCTCCTGGACAGCTTCTGAGCTTATTTAATAGTGAGGGAGAATTCAAATGCATTCGTCCAGAAAGATGCCCCTGCCTTCGTTGCAATGCCAACCAAGTTAATGCATCATTTTTCAGTTGAGTCAACGTTTTTTATTTATGAATGGCGTCATCTCAGCATTAGCAAACTGGTGTACATCTGGTTCAACAATAGTTGAGAAATAAAATGAATAAGCTTTTTTTTTTCAAATCAATGAAAACCCGTACAGAATTGTTCCACAGCCCTCTTTATTAATATTACAAACTTGTTTTTTCTTCACGTGTTGATCTCTTTTCCTGTGTTTTAAATATTCTACTAAGGTGATTTTTTATCTTGAAGCAAATGCAATACACAGTATCTCCAAACCGCGGCGATCCAATGCTGTTTTGTAATATTTCAGCTCATTCTTTGAAAACATTTTTTCGGTTGGTATAACTGTCGTTTGATTGTGCTTGTAAAAACATTGCAAAGCATTTTGATCTCCTGCACATGTTGCGCATGAAAAAAAATGTTTTAATCCTGAAACGAAGTGGCTTACGTTTTGTCAGACTATCTCAAAAGATGTCTCTCTGCGTGAACATAACGTAGTTTCATCGCAAAGTTCTCGATACGCAATAGTTTGCTTTTCAAAGAAAATTCCCCCCACCTGGCGTATACTTTGGGCTTTTGAGCTAAATGCGTCTTGTACTGAAATAATTTATTTTCTCTTTCTTGCGGATTAAAAGTTTTGTCAGATATTTAACGCACTTCATGCAATAAAAATACTCGCTTGATAAATTTCGAAGTCGGAACTATTTCCTAATGAAATAGGTGCAAATGCATGCGTTAGTTTAACATAGATTCTTAACATTTGTCTGTTTTACGTTATGCAGAAATGACATCGGCCAGTGTGGGTGAAACGCTTCAGCTGGGCTGCGATTCATGTCAGTGTGACGGTCACGGCCGAGTGAATTGCACATTGCTTTCAGGTAAAACAAGGAAAAAAGGAAAAACACAACTTATTGCAACAAACCAAGTTTTAATCGTTGCTGACCCTACCTTTCACTCATGAGGATGTTTTAACGTGGGGTATCGTGGAAAACAAAGCAACATTTTCTTGATCTGATATAACTGTAAGACAAGCAGTGGTTCTGGCGTGATCTACATTGTAAGTAACAATTTAAAGAAATGAGGAGAAATTTATTAATGCAAGAGACAGAACAAACTCACCATTAAACCACTGTGGACCTACAGCACACAGCACACAAGCCAAACAGGCCAGACAAGTAAAGATAAGCAATGAGTACCAATTTTTTTAAGAGCCCAAAAAGAGGTATCCTTTTACCAAGCCTCGCAGTGAACAGCAGCATGCAGCCAACAACGCCTTTTCCCACTGAACGAGATTACGAACGGCGCAGAAAAAGCAACTGGTTTGTTTGAAGGAAATCTGCAACGAGAGAGAAGTGTTTCCGAACGAAATCTTTCAGTATTTGTTTTCAACGTAGTTTACTAATTTCACATACCATGGGTATTTTCTTTCAATATAGTTTACTGATTTCAAATACCATGAGTGTATGCTTTCAAGATAGTTTACTAATTTCAGTAACTTTTGGTCATAGATCCAAGGCTAGATTTGGCATTATTTTTAACCCGTTCAAGACTTACACTTTAATCCTGCTATTGGAAGCTCGACAACCCAATGCTTTCCTTTCAGCTGCATGCGGTTCAGGTAAACAGCAAAGAAATCGCGTCTGTCAATCAGATGCCCACTCATGCGAAGAAAGTCAACTCAAGGTAAGCGTCAAGTTCGTTCACACATGCAAACGACCAAATATGGCCAGTGGTGTAGTGCCAAAAAACGGGGGTGGATTGCCACATCAGAAAAATAAACTTTGCTCTAGTCCAGCTGATATTTGTCAATTAAAAGAACAACAGACGTTAATTTGTGTGTCACAGAAAATCGACAATGGGAGGCTGTTAACGTTTAGTTGCAGGGAACGGCGTTCCCAACTTACCTTCAACACGTCGTGACTTTGCATGCCTGAAATTTTTCTTTGCAGTCAAGCTCATGCAACGATCACGTGTCTTGTTCGATGCATGCGTGGCAGCAGTGGAGTGGCTGCCTGAAAACATGCGGGCGGAGCCTGAGCAAACGATTTCGAGCGTGCCGCAAAGAGCATCAATGCAATCCTGAGGATTTAATTGAAATGAAGCAATGTGAAAATAGGCAAGCAAGTTTGTGTTTCACACGCTCGGCTTCGTCTTAGGTTTTCAGTAAAAGGTGATAACATTAGAAAAGAACTACTTTATCTGCTGGCGGTATATTTAGTTTAGCCAAATATTTCGATATTTTCCTAACACATTGCGACGAATCATACGTGGCCCATGCGAGAACATTTTGCGGGAAGTTCTTATACAACGCAATTGCGAGTACAGACAATGCACAACACAAGAATTGTCCTTCCAGTGGCATCGACAATCGCCCGGGCAGAGATTTCAGAGATTTTTTAGGGTGTTGAAGAGATCGCCCGTTTCTCAACAGCACACACTTGGTTCCGATGGGAAGGCAGGATGCAACACGACCGGACTCCGACAAAGATTGCATCCGCATTGGAGAGTTTCCCTGCTACAGTCATTGGAGAGTTTCCCTGCTACAGTCATTATGCCGAGCGCTTTGCCAGACTGAAGCAAGTTCCAATTATTAATTATTAAAGCAAGTTCCAATTATTAAGGTCTTGGCACGACCAGGCGAGATACGAACCACGTCGAACAACGACCTACTAAACATGAAGCGAGCGCTCTAACCACCAGGCCACACGTCCAGTACATGGAACCCAAGACGTTAATAAATAGAACTCAAGCGTCCAATCGAACCCAAAAAAATAATGAAAAATAATCGCTGGCGTGCTTTACCAGCTGATGTCGCTAACGAACTTTACCAGGAAATAACACGCAGATGTATAACCTTAAAATCCTCTTAAAAATCTGAATTGCGTTAATATTGGGATGTATCATTTGCATCACAACTTGAGCATACCTTTTATCATATGCATTTTGTTTCATTCATGTGTAGCGTTTTGTGAGCAAGTCGAGCGTTGTATGACAAACATCTGAAAAGTCGAAGTGTTTGATGACTGTAGATAAATAGAGTATATTTTTTTCGTTTTTGGTCGGTTTCTAAGCAAAACACTGAAAAAAGAAAAAGAAATTGTCCGGCGCATAGTTATTTGAGTAACAAAAACTCGATATGCTGCTGGATTGATTCGAACATTTTTAGCCTTCCGTGTCAACTTGTGTTGTCCTGGACCAAGTGGAGCAGCTGTAGCTCATCCTGTGGTTCAGGAAAACGTACGAGAACCAGGACCTGTGTTGAAGACGGACTGAGGTTAGAGTTAGTGTTGAGATTAGTGTTGTAATTGTTGATTTTCTTAAAGCCAATGCTACAAAAACCGCAAATGATTAGTAGAGTGCACTTCGTAGTCAACCAGTGGATTATTATTCCGGGATATTTTAGCTGACGTTCCAAGTTGTGTCTTTTATCTACAGTTTTTATTTTTAGCTATAAGAACGTTATCAGGGTCGTATCTTTTTGGATCGGTTCGTTCACATTCTGGATTAGATAATAAGAGCAATCCAAAGGATTAGGCACTGAGGTGAATAATCTTGCATTACTCTTTTCGGGAACTTTTTCGCCAATTTCCAGATCATACAGTGTTAATGTAAAGCAGTGGTTCTCAAACTTTTTGTCACTGCGGGCTCCTTTGATACACTCAAAACCGCTTAGAACCCCTTCGTTTTGTCAACGTTTTTTCAATTATTGAGAATTAGGTCTGGCCGCTTCTTAACATGAGCACCTCAACCCCCCTGGCAGGAAGCGAATTTCAGGCTTCGGCCTGCCGCCAATTGCCGTCACCAAAATCAGTTAAAAAACGTAAGTCGACGTGCAACATGAACATGTCAGACTACAGTTGTAGTCCGATTTAAGCTGATTAATGTCCCGGAAGGGCGGATAAAAACAAGCGGGTTACCTTACTTGAATTGTGAATTACAGACCGCCTAGGACACATTCATGGGACCTCTGAGGGGTTCACGAAACCCAGGTTTAGAACCCTTGATGTAATGGATTTCGTACCAATGGCCCTATGGGGCTCAAGGCATCTGTGAAGCAAATTAGGGTTACATTTTTCGACAGGTCTTTACTAGTTGGTAGATGTGTGATAGGTGCTTATTGTGATCAGTTATCCGTGATCTAAATCATTCATAAGTGACTTATATAAGTGCTGTTAATTGAAAAAAAGGGCAAAGGTGCACAATGAGCTATTGTATAACAAAACACTATTATCGTTAACTCTGAATAGTAAAGCCACTATAGTGGATCTGTTTGTCCAGTTATAACTGCCGGCCGATATAGCTAGAGAGCTAATCGAACCCTATAAAGGAGCAGAAAGTCTCAGTGCTTCTATTACAAAAATCCGGTGTCAAGCGAAATTTCTGACCTATTAGTGTTTGTCAGTTATTTTGCTTCTCAGCGTAAAGCAATAAGGCTAAGCGATTAGTTTTTTTGATGTGTGTTGTGTAAATTAAAACATTTTGGTTAGATGTCAGATACCCACAACAAGCTATAGTACCGGAACAACTAGCCTATATGCACTGAAAAATATTGGACTTATTTTTATACCTCAATTATTTTTCTTATTCTAACCCTAACCAGACACACGTACTCAAACACCAAACCCTATATCCTAACCATCAGTTTTCTCAGGGTATTTGATGTAGAATATTACTCTGTGCATGCGCACATGGCGTGAAGTCAGAAATTTCGCAAGTCAGAAATTCCGCTTGACACCGGGCACTTTTGGGTTTGAACTTATTTTTATGTTTTCACGACTGGGGGGAGAACAATAAATATTTTGATGACGTCATCAGGGCCTGAGAAAAATTTTCAAATGGCAATTACGTCGTTTGTCTTTCAAATCAACTAGATGAAAATCCGCATATTTGAAGCCCTTGATCGGCCATCTAACATTACTGGCTGGAATGCAGAGGCCACAAAACAATAATAATTAATTAATCCAATCAGGGATTTCCTAGGGAAAACGTTTCGTGTGAAAAACTATCCTTTCAGAGTTTCTCTTCATCGGTGCTTTGTCAACGCTACGATGACTGTTCTGCCTGTTGGGCCTCAGCTTGAAGAATCGATAGACTGCATTGGAAAACACTGCTCTCTGTTTTCAAACGCGATAGTCGGGAATCGATGGTCTGCTTGGTCATCTTGCTCTGGAATCTGTGGAAAAGGATCACAATCAAGAAGCAGGATTTGCGTTGGAATTCTAATGGCTTTCACGAACCAACATCGTAAATGCTCAGGTTGTCGATCATTATATCTCTGATGGTCATTTCATTTAATTCCATATTTTGTTGTCGTGAAAAAAGCTTATTAAAAACTTCTGTGGGTATAGATGGTGATAGCTTTTATGCCCGTGATGACATCACAATAAGGAGGAACTTGACCAACAACATCGACCAAACGGACCCAAGATTAAAGTTGGCAAAACGTCTTACTAGCGTCGTACAAAGCATGCCTCTCAGGCTCGAAACTGATTGCTTTGGTTCGATCAGTTTTGCTCTTGAGCTTTTTTTGCTCAATGGGTCAAGATAATGCTCTGGTTATATGGTTATTATGGTTATTGGTTATTGTGGTTATATGGTTATTGTTCAGCAAAACTTTCTGCGTATCTCCAATCAGAACGTTTGAGTCCATGACGCCATGTATAATCTTGTACGATTCACGCCACCAACTATAGACCACGCTGTGTGTTTTTGGCCTGATTTAGAGGCAGGAGTAAATGAACCGCCATTTTTAATGAGCAAGTTTTCTCTGTTGTCTTTCCAAAGCATTCGGTAAGCTTTGAGTAGAAGGAGTGCAAGCTTTGCATGGACATCCCGCACAAACAAGTACTGAAGAGACCAACGCGCGACTCAAAATATTCTTTGCTTTCACGCTTCGTTATTATTTTTGATACGTGCAGGTTTTCCCAACCAGAGCCGAACTTGCGATTTGCCCCCCTGTCCCAACCTCGCAGCAGGCTCCCCCTGCCCGGCAGGAATGATTTTACGGAGAAACTGCCTGAAATGCAAAGTCGATAAAGACGGATCGCACCGTCGATCTCCTCGGTCGTGTGCCGAGTTGGAAACAGGTGATGAGGCTCTGTACATCGACAGTCATTGATCTCTTTCAGACTGACTTTTCTAAAGTTCATTGTTTTTATAAACAAATGAACGATGTTTTGCTGAAATTAGTATATGTTTTGGGAAAAAAACTGTTACCTTGTGTTGAAGTGATGTGTGTAGGAAACGTAAATGTTTACAGAATGATTAATCATTTTAATTGAATTGTCTTGGGTCTGACGAGTCTGCTTTAGAAACCATTATGTTGTTTTTATTCAAACCTTGATTATATCTGAGATTTTAACCGCTTCTGAGTAAACTTCTTCAAATACGGGCCTAACATTCATCTTTGCGGTGACGTTGAAAAGTGAGCCACGCCGTCCCATGCGACCCAAACAGCTGCACACCAGTTTGCGTTTGCGAAAGCTCGAAGCTACTTCAGCGCGGAGAGGAAAGTGCAGGAAATTGCGTCGCGCCTCAATTATGCGAATGTGTCGACGAGAATGGGAAACACTGGAATGCAGGAGCTTCGTGGAGGTCGTTGCTGACCTCTCACAAGGAAGGTCATTGCAGGTGATCCATCTTTGACGTAAAACGGCCATTCATGATAATGATTGTCATATTTAATTGTAGTTGAAATATACCTTTTCTTGAGATTCTGGAGGAAATATTTGAAAAATATTCTTTGAAAGCTTCATCTTTTACAGAGTTTGCTAAAAAATTAAAAGCACGGAAAATAATGGTGATTTAATTTTATCAATTTTTAATTGGTGATTGATATGCTTGCAGTACTTTCGTTTTTACTTCAGTGACAGCGAACTGTAATCCCAGAGTACAAAAACGTGACACTCAATAGGTTTTATAACCATGACGATCTTACACCAAATGCGGCCGGAAATTCCAAAAAGATGGCATTTTTCCACCAGCAAAAAACATGCTGTGAGAGGCTAACGAAATGAGAAGCAGTAAAGCTGCAGAAGGGACAAATTTAGAAAACAAGAATGCAGTAAAATAATTTGGTCAAATAAGCTGTGTAGAGATTTATTGTTTTTGGTCATATGTTTCCAAACACGGTAGAAGGTCGAGAAAATTGCTTAAAGCGTGGGACGAAAAGGTCTATAACGCAACGCGCACGGGTTGTCAACAATAGCTAGAGAATGTGCCTACGGCGCGTAGACGTACTCTGCAAAATAGTCACATTGTCTCTTACTGATTCAGACTGTCTTTCGAAGCCAAGCTTTATTCCATTAGTTTTTCAAATCCAGGGCTTCTTGCTCATGTTCTATGGGTCGCATTGTCTGTGACAAGAAAAACTGCAATCCAAGGAATGATTGTGGATGGAGTCAGTGGATTCCATGGACATCATGCAACGCTTCATGCCAGTGTAAGTCGAACCTTGCAAGTGGGCTCATTCTCTCGGCTTGTTTTGTGCATTGAAAAAATCATGAAAACGCGAGACTACATGTAGGTTAATGTATACACAGGAACGTTTTTGTGAAGGTGGATGGGGCAGGAGGTAATTATTTGTTGCAGCTAATAGCTTAGTCGCAGTACACCGCAGATAATCGTAATTGTGTGTAAAAAAACATTATTAAGACCTCTCGATATTTCCTATTCGCTTACACCGTGATTTGACTTTTGGCATGGCAGAAACGTCATTGATTGTTATATATTACAAAACGAATTTATATTTTATCACATTTTGAGCCATTGTTTCCATGAGATTTATGGCATTCCGACTAACTCATTTTTATACCATTTCCACAATTATTGCGCTAGATAACAAAATTCCAAAAAACGTGGTTATTGCCTGGACAATTGTGTATCGTTTTGAGCCAATGCGTAAAATCTTCTGTAAAAGCGTAGGCCAATGCAAAGGAACGTATAGGCCGACAATGATTTCATGCAAATTTTAGGGAACAAACCATCAGCTCACCTACAATGTTCTACTACTAAGACAAACGTATTGGGTTAAGTACTTATTCAAGGAAAAAATAAAAATATAAAAGCCGAAGAATTGCACTTATAGATAACAATTTCATGCTTTTGTTTTGGTCTACAACCTTTGTCGTAAAACCAAGGTAGCTGAAACGTGTTGAGTCTAAGTTGACCAGTGCGTTAAAATCTTCCTGCCCCAGCTGGAAATCCGGAAAAAATCAACTAGATATCTTTTATACTCAGCTCTGTGTGTAAATCCGCAACTCTGTGTAAACCTGCCTTAATACGCACCGAAGATCGCACGACTCGTACCTGAATATCGTTTGATCCTAACCCGCATTATCGTGTTATTCCAAGATTTCGCATTCTCAGAAAAACCCTTAAATATAAATGCTACCAATTTCGAAATGTGCTACTAAACTCTAAACACAACTTGAATCCTGAATTAGTTCTTAGAAATTTATATCAAGTTTCAGATCTTTCTTAAAACAAACTTTTTGATGAGGTAAATTTCCTAAACTAACTGGGTTAGATGTCTTTTGCCTCGTCATAGTTTTCTGCCTGTATTGTCTGTGATAAGTTCGGTTTTGTTTGTGAATGATTAAAATAATAACTTTCTCAAGATGTGCAATACTTGCAGAGCAATGATAGTTTAAACGGTAAATGCAGTATTTTATCAATCACAGCATTTTTGCACTTTAACCACAGGACCGGTAGAGCCTAAAATTGTAGGCTTCTGTGGCAATTTCGGCCATAATTCGCCCACCGAATCCGCCATAGAGTGAATACAGACTACATAAGTCGCATATTTGCGTGTATTTCATGTGTTAAAAGAACGGGTGAGTTGGCCTGTGAAACCTTTTCACTGATCATAATGACATCATTAGCACGTCCTGGTGACGTGACACTACCATGCACAATTTGAATTGCAAAGGGTACCTGCCTTTTTTAACCAGGAAATACACCAATTTCTGCAACATACAATGTCTCCATGAACTCTTTAAGGGGATCAGTTGGCGAGTTATGGACAAAATGGCCTCGAGTTACTGCAGTGGCTTTTGCGTTCCTTAAAATGTTTCAAACCTTTGAAAATATTCCATAACGTTTTGCAAGTGCACTGGACTGCTTTTCAGACTCACACAAATTAAAAATTTATAATTATTTTTGCACAAGCATTAGGCCTACTATTATTCATACGCAAGTATAAAATGTGTCCGCAAACTGAGGTAAATGTTATATTTTAGCCTAACGTTGGAAACAAATTTTCTTCTCTTTCAAACCATTAGTTTAATGGCGACGTTTTAGGAAAACGTAACCTATATTTTTCAGCAAACACATCGCGTTCGGTGAGATATCGTTTCAGGTCTTCTGACCTCCCGTTGGCTGAAAATTCGTCATGCATTAATGGTTCCATCGAATCGGAAGCTTGCTCGCATATGCCACCGTGCAATTTGTGCAACGGATCTGATTTCCTTACAAAAGTACAAATATGTGTTGCATAATGTTCTTTGGAAAGATGTAAAGTTTTTAAAAAAAGTTTAAGCTTTGATTTAGTTGTAAACGTGACAACACTTTGATGTATCCTTAACTTTTCATATGCACAAAAAGTAATCTGTGGATTACTTGTGAAGGTGGAAGAACAAAATCTTTTCGAAAAGTTGTCACTCTTCTCATAACTGAATTTTGACTGCAACTGGTTTAAAGTTAGGTCAACTTGTGCTAAGCTTACTCACCAATTCTAATTCAGGAGACTAGCTATTTAAAAACAAGATATCAGTGCAGACCATAGACCTTGGATTTTTTACGCCTTTTATGAAATCAGAACAACAGGTTTTCTGAAAGATCGAGATATTTCAAAAGGTTTTTATCTCCTCTTTTTCACCGTTTGAAAAATAAACGAATGATTGTAAAAGCAGTCCTAGATCTTTGCTTGTCAGATCAAAAATGTGCTGAAGTGAAACTAACCTAAGATGATCAAAATATTTATCTAGATATGTGTAAGCATTGAACTTCAATACAGGGTTACTTTTCTAAATGATTTGCGGTGTTATCTTTTTCACAAACAGCATCACGATTATGCATTCCTAAACGAAAACACCAAATTTTTTCCATTCTGAATACAAAACTCGCACCAAGACATCAAGCGCTCTCCAGTTTGCTTTATGCTGTCACGATACGTTACTAGGATACGTAATTTGTTGCTATCAAACAAGTAATTGTTGAAAACGTGATGATTTATTTGTTGGAGAGTTATTGAAACTATTTCAAGACCGCACTCTTCTTGACATACTGTGCAGATTTGGAAATCTGGTGGGTGTTATTCTTGCTCTTGCGACAGCAATAGATCTCGGGTGTGCAGATACGTGTGCTGGTCACAATGGTCAACGTGGTCGGAATGTTCGAATGGTTGCAACTCTGGTCAGTGAAGATGTTATCACGATAAGTTCAATTCGAGTACTGTGAATCCGTGGTTTATCATCTACGTTTTCTGCGTTTTTATCTGCTCCAACATTTATAAAAGTTTACCTAATTTGTTTCGAATGACTTGGTTGAAGTAAAGCTTTCATGCATGCTTTTCAGTAAGCAATGTCGGGCCTAGTTACAGACTTTTCCATGTTAATATTAAATTTGTGCCAAGTACTATGACTCAGCGCAGTGGTGCAGATATGCGAGGCACTCGAAAATAATATCGTTGGGCACTTTTTTGGGTGACAACTGAAAAATAGGTCACCCAATTTTCACTGGATCCCTCGAATGACATGCCGTGACCATCACTATGTTGATACGCTTATACCGTGTGAATATCAGAAGATTTAGTAATGCTTATCTAAATGCTATGCACTTATTTTTGTCTGATCTTATTGTTGTTTTGTTGTTGTTTAACTTTTCGTGATTTTGCTGACGTTAAACTGTGTTTTACATCAAACAATGGTCTGATGCTGATGATAAGCGTTGTTTCTATATGTTTTGTGTTAGATTCGTACCAAGTTCGAACGAGGTCTTGCACTTCTACCGACAGTCGGATCTGCTCTTTGAACCTCAATACTTCACAGAAGAGGAAATGCATGGAGCCATTTTGCAACAGTAGTGCAAGAAACGATACTCCATCCATTGTATGTCCACCAAATGTCACTTGTCCGAACGTGACGTGCCCTGTTGATCATATTAAATTGAAACTGACCGGAGAATGTTGTGCAAAGTGTTACCCCAACGTTACAGGTAAACATGACAATGAAGCCAATAGCAAGTAAAATATTGTTTAGGTATGCGGTGTACGTATGTATTTTAGCAAATAACATGAGTTGTTAGACGACAAACTCGATCTGGTGACATTCATCATAAATCCTTTTATATTTTGGGTATGATGCCATTTGACTGACCTAACAAATTAACTTTTTAATAAATTATTCATAGAATTGTTCGGCAGTAGCCAGTGGCTTTCTCTGTAATACATTGTTTTCCAACCACTGTTTTGACGTGCATAAGTTTTTGAAGGAGATGGGCATTGTCACGCTTTTCGTGTTTTATTAGTGCGACATGACGAAGAGATAAATTGATTTCAGAACGATGAAAAAAGAACACGTTTCTTGCATTTAGTCGTCACGAATTTGTTTTTCTTATGAATGAAAGAAATTGCAATTCGCCATCTTTACCAATAACGATTTGCTATTGACGGTAATTTAAAATTAATTTTAGCGGAAATAGTCCCACAGTAAAACAACTCTTTCTTTGTGCAGGAAATCATTACCAAGGTCTTTGCGGCCTGAACGTGAAGTACAGCAATATTTCAATGGCGAACTGCTTTGCGCCTGAAGTTCCTATACAGTTTTGTGCAGGGGTGTGTCAAACGTCTGTTCAGATTTCATCTCAAGTTAGTATCTGTTGCTGCACGCAAACGAACGTCGTTTGTTAACGTCTTTTTATGCAATATATCATTAGGAAGTGTTAACAACAGCAGGTTGAAAACTGCCGGGCATGCATTTCGTGTTTGCTGTAAACAGATTCTGCATACGAATCCCCACCGAGTGGTTCACAACTCAAAAAACTGCATTTCAACTTTCAGCGCAACACAAGAAAAATGATTTCAGCAATGGTAGACTTTAACTCCAGTGAACAACTTGGAAGTTTGGGTTTATCATACAACGAAATGATCAGATTGCTGAACCTTTTTGTTATGTACCGCTCCAGCAGTGGCTCCTTGTTCCAAACAGAGCTCATGGCGCATTGTTGCTTCTCTCTTTTCTTTGTAAGACTCAAACTGTAGCTCCTGGTTACAGAAGTCCTTGATTAGAAAACGTTCCTGGGTATTTGCATTGAATCCTCCACAACTAAACCCGATTATTTTTCCAGCCTCCTTTTATTAGTTCCTCCTGCAAATGCTGCTCACCTCACGTGAATGACGTCAAACAAACATATGCAGTCACGCTCCGCTGCGCAGATGGATCGGAACGCATTGTCAATATTCCTCAAGCATCCAGTTGCTCCTGTTCTTCATGTGCAGGTAACATTTTTAAATTCAGCTGTTTTCTGTTATTTTGTTGTTGTTGCACAATTGGCCCAGCAGAAGTCCTGCCATTGTTTGTTAATTTAAAAGAAGACTGAACGATGTGGTCAGAGATTCGGCGCAACGTTTGCAAAGTCGATCAGGAAACTTGCCAAACGTTTTGGATTTGTTTGCGTTGAAAGAAATCGCAACGTTTTGTAAATTGTTGCTGCGATTACTGATAATTGTCATGGTATTGGTAATCGTATTGCATGCGAACATCGAGTTTGCGAAAACTGAAACATTTGTTTTTGGTAACCTTAGCTATCCCATGGTCTGGGCTAACTTGCAAAATATCTTCAGATTTAGTTCACAAAGCGATGTAAGTCAAATTCGTCCTTTTATACATAATTTCACATTGCAAAAAATCCATTCTTCAAATAAACTCTTCGACGTTTTGTTTGGTTGGCTACATTTTGACATACTTCTTGAATAGAATGCTTTGCCTGTAAAATTATCAAGGTTTGTTTAACTTGAAATTTACAAAAATTGCAGATTTCAACTAGAGATTCTGTCCAACACTCTTCAACGATGCACGATGGATGAGATTTCTTATGCTCTTTTTTGTGCAAGTGCTACATTTTTCAATAAATGGTCTGCATAGCAAGTGTTGTTGTCTTTTTAAATGTTTAGTTGTCACAGTTTCGTCGCTAGCGAAAGTCGTCCCAAGTAAAAGCGAAATCATGGCAGCTACGGCAGCTAAAAAGCACCGTTAAGATGTAATTTCCTGATTAGGTTTGATCAGTGGTTTGTTACTTGACTTGAGCAGGTATTTGCAAGCTTCGCAGTAAGAACACAACAGCATATTTCAAGAAAGTTAATATTTCGAAATTATTCCAAAAGAACTTGTCGGCTGATTTACCAGATATTAGACTTTGTAGCTGTTTACCGGCGCACTCTCTGGCACCCATCACAACGTGACATTGTGATTACCGCAGTCAGGAACGACCTGGTATCATTCTACTGCAGAGCGGCAATCCCCAATCAATGTGAATTTCAAGTCGCACGATTTCGTTCGTCTCTAATTGTGTCCACGTTACATCTTCTCTGTGTCCGCGGTGTTTAACGATTAGCATTATGTGGCATCACATAACTTACCATCTTAATGTGAACACGCTGTAAACTGCTGCCGTACCTAATGATCGTTAACAAACTTCTCTGTTCTAATGCCAACAAAAATATGTAATTCTCAACAGCCCGGTGTCACAAGCAGTAGGTTACAGGCACGATTTGAAATTACATATGGCTAATTTGTGCAATTTTTAGTAGTTTGACTTGCTAATCGCTAGAGTTGGTTGAGCAAGCATTACCAAGCACCAATGCTGTTAGGTATGCTTCGAATCCCAGCCGGGTCATACCTTCTTCATCGTGTTAGCAGTTCTTTCAATCCACTTGTAATCCGCACTAGATATCGGAGCAGGTGTTGAGGATCTATGCAATTGTCTCTTTAACCAGAACAATCTGGCCATGCACCAGACACGGGGCGATTACAGCACAAATGTAATCGATTACGATTACTTGCCACCTGCTCGATTACGATTACGAATAATCAAAATCACAATGTAATCGAGTGCGATTACGTTGAAAGTAATCACGACTACAATCGCGATTACATTTGTCTTGAAACATCCTCAGAAAGAAAACGAAACCCATTTGCACAGTTTTATGTAAGTATATTTTCAAACAACATACGATATGAACCAATGCAATTAACGAAATTATTAATCTGTAAGGATCAAGCACCGGAAAAAAGAAAACTGATTGTTTACTGAGATGTTCGTGCAGTCAGCACACCAGTGGCGTAACGGGAGGTTTGAGCTAGAGGAGAAACTAAGCTGACAGGTTCCCACTGGTCTCTGTGAGCGACCAGGGTATAGGTTGCCTTCTAATCAACACTCAGAAAAAAATAGAGAATTTATAGTGAATCCCGGTGTGGATGGTTATACAGTACTAAAACACCAAATCAACTGAAAATAATACTACGAAAGACGCAAATGGACGACACCATACTGAAAACCTATTTAAAGACGTTAGTAATCAGAGAAAATCATAAGCTTATAGCCATTTCTTGTACAACAAGGCTCAACTAACACCAAAGCGCAATATGTGCTTCGTTATACAAGTTATGCAAAAGGAGGTGGTTCAAGCACCGAAAGCTTATGAAATCAAAGCACACAATCCATGTAATGCATGAGAGTGAAGACCACAAAACTATTCCGGCACAGGAAGAGATTCGATCACAATTTGTGAAAAAGGAAATGAATCTTTTTGAGGCCACAAAGAAGAGGTCAAATAACCTTGAAAAACTGTTCCATGCCTTAATTACAATCAAGCCCAAATCAGTGCAACCAGAGTGGGCTTTTTCAGCCACGGGACTATTTGTCGCAAAACTCAGAAACAGACTGAATGATAAAAGTGTGCTTTGATTGTTATTCGTCAGTATTATCAACATCATTGAAAGACTGTGCTTAAATTAATCAATAATTCGCTAATAAATGGCGGAGGGACAAAAGGCAGTAATTTCACAATGATATTGAGTTTTACCTTTCAAAATCGCATTCATTTCAAAAACCCAAAAAACGGGTTTTCCCAGGTTTCTTTTCTCAGCTACCCAAAACTTTGGTTTTAAAATTTTGCCCGGAATTGGAAACACTAATCTGTGCAGCATTTGATTTTCATGTTTGGCGTTTTTCAGTTTTTGAGTGAAATTTTCAACCAATAAATTTTCGACTGCTTTTTTACATGTGGATTAATTTGCTTGCATGGATAGCATAGGAAGCATTTACATCACCTTGGTCTTATGACTAGAGCTGAGAACTCTTTGCACAAGAACTCTGTTCATTTCCAACTTTTCCCACCATGTTGGCGGTGGTGAGAATGTCTCCAACTCAATTTTATATCTGGAACAAAAACAGATGCGAGATGTTTTTTAGTCCTTCAAAATGGAAAACCATAGACGGTCGTTTAACCACTACCTTTTTGTTTGTAACTGTATTTGAAAAAGTGTAGTGGCGTAGGTAGTGTAACTGTATTTGAAAAAGTGTTGTTGCGTTTTTTTCTCTTAGCTATTTACTTCAAACTTTGATGTTAGAATGCCTTCACATCTCTCCCATTACCACATCCCTGTATTATGATAGGTGAATGTTGTTACAGTTGGGGCACTGTCTGTTAAAGCGTTTCGCTCCTACCAGTGTTGGTCATGTGCAAACACCTATCCTGTAATGCCCTATGGCTAACCATATTTTATGCTCTTGTGTTGTGTGATTGTGTCTGTAATATGGACCACAAGTCTGAAGTAAAGAACTACTATTATATTATTACAACTCCTAAATTTTCAGGGGAATGCCTTACAAATTTAATGGCAATTGCGGGTAGGTATATGGTATTCCAAACATTTTTGTAAATTTTCATTGCAAAAATACGAGTATGAAAGAAGTTATAATGCTGCACGCAGCAACTGTTTGGTGTTTCAGCAAGATAGATTTCATCTAGCCACCTGGACCTAGAAAGGTGGTTGGATGAAAAACTTATTATCTCAAAAATTTCTTGCTGAATTTACCTGAAATTTTCAGGATTACTATGTCTAGGCATGAAGATTATTTGTGGATTTTTCGTTAAAAAACGTAGCGTCAAAAAAGGTAGTGCATTGGAATTTATCAGGGTTTCAACTCCACGGAAAATACAAGACCGCGAAAGCCTTTGTATTGGTTCGGATATTTGCAGTCTTAACACGCCGTCGTACACAGCTACATAGCTAATCAAACTCTCTAAAGATGCAGAAAGTCTTTTAGTCTGATTTTCAAAACTTGGGCATTTTGAGCTTTGAACATTGTGCGGGGCAGTCAGACGTCACGGAGGGATCCAAGTGACGTAATCAGCCCCTGAGAAAAGCTTCACGTTGCAATTACCTGTTTTTTTTTTATTTTGAAACAAACGAGGCGAGAATCCGCGTCTTTAGAGCACTTGATTGGCTTTCTAGCGTTAGCGGATGCCAAGCTATGGCCAAAAATGTACATTTTTTATTAATTCTAATTAACAATTTCTAATCGCCAACCTTTCAGGACGGCTTCTTCAGGGCAATGTGTTTTACCATCCTACATTCAAACAAAAAAATGCTCACGATGATAAGCGAAACGTCGGTAAATCAATCAAATAAAAAGTCACCACCAGAACAGCGACTTACATTTGTTTGAAATTCAACCTGGTGTGTGGTGACGACTGCTACAAAAACTTGAGCAGCAGACAGTACAGAACAAAGCAATTTGATTCATTGCTTGTTTGCTCCGCAGATATTGACGAGTGACACAAACAACTGCGACGTGAATTTTGGAGTTTGTTCCAATGCTATCGGAAATTTTTCTTGTGGTTGTGTGGAAGGTTTCTCATTGGATTATGATTTTCTTGCGTGTATTGGTAAGTTCAATTACTTTTTCAAACGGCCTGAGATGGACAGAGAATTGCGAGTGTATTTGGTTCGTCATTGCATTCGTCCCAGATTTTTTTGCATAGCACCCTTGCATACCGCTTCGATCGTCATCTTACCGTCGCTGGTTTAAAAGAAGATTAAGTTCTCGTATGGTCTTAACATTAGCTCTTCACTTTCGGAATGGCACGCCCTTAGATGTACAAAAAAAACAACAAAAAGCGCTGAAAACCTTGTTTCCTTTGAACGATCGCTGAAAACCATTTCAAAACGTTTTCGTAACTGCATTCATTTCATCGTGGTTGTCTTGCGGCAACCTGTTCTATGCTTTGCACTTGCTGCTATTACTTTGTTTGCGAGTCCAGTATTAGCATCTTCTGACTTACAAGTACATCACCCAGGAGCTGGGTTTGTTTGGTTAAAGAGATTTGTAAAAGGTATCTTTTTGAAGGCTGCAGTCTTCGGTTTTACTCATCGGTGTTAATTTGAATACTTTTACTGTGTCAAATTGAATACACGTCATCTATCACAATAGGCTACATGTCTTCTGTGCGGTTGTTATGTGGCTGGATTAGGACCTTTAACAAATGCATTTTAAATTATTTTTAACAGATAATGATGAATGCTTGGATGGCAATGATTCCTGTGCCTTGATTGGTGGTAACTGCACCAATACTGTCGGCAGCTTTACTTGTGCCTGCCGATCAGGTTTCACTGGTGACGGGCACATTTGTGCTGGTGTGCGCCAAATTTATTTTGAATAAAACCTTGTTTGATTTCGTTCATTTAGTTACGTTTTCATTGTGTTTAATCCATTTCACATTTTTCTGTTTTTTGCGCTTCTTGGACGATCTGAGTATAATTTTGATTTTAGCCTTTAACGTTTTTGTTTAAAGTAGTTGTTGACTTATTTTGCTTTTTATTTTAGCAGTGACAGGTGCCAAAAAGTGAAAAAGTGCTCAATTGTGTGGTGATACTACGCTAAAATTCGTGCTAGACACAAACTTTCGTTTCCTGTACACTTTTTAGATCTTCGACAGCGTCATTACGGTTTATCTTGCTAGAACCTTTATTAAAGTTGCGATCGGGACAAGCTGAAAGAGTTTTTTTTATGGACTTATAGTGACAGCGATTAACGGAGTAGCGAGAACGCACAACCACAGCGTGATTTTCATTTGTAATGATAAGCTGAGTTAAAAACTTGAAAGGTTGATTTGCTTGTTCGCGGTCATACTGTTGATGTTGGTGGTCGCCGAATCCCACGGTCGTAGGGAGTAAGATCTCATCATCATGGTTGAAGTTTTGTGTTATATTACAATCTGGATTTCTTTTTTCGCTGAGTCATTTCGATCATATGTGTCATAATAGTGTTAAAACTCGCCGTAACAGCATTCACTAGCCCACCTTTTCAGACATTATGACGTAATCGACTTAATTTTGTTCGGTCATTTGAAACAAAGTTGGCCTTTGACCGCAAAATGACCAAAAACTAAACCAGGGTGCAACTCGCACACGCCAGTTTGCGACTGAAATGGAGTGTTGTTCTTTTTTGATTTTTCGAAAACGAACATTTATAATTGAGACAAATTAAAAAGGTTGAAATGTTTTCTCAGTGTTTGTTTTATTGCAGATGTCGATGAATCTGCAGGTGGATCTGACAACTGTGCTTCAGATTTTGGAAACTGCACCAACTCATTTGGAAACTTCACATGTTGCTGTCTACCAGGCTATTCAGGCGATGGAACCTTTTGCTTAGGTCAGTGGTTTTCAACCGTTTTTGTACCGTGACCCATTAAATAGGAACCCGCTGTAGCGCAAAGACCCCCATCTAAAACTTGAATGAAGCATATGTAATGCAGGTTTGCGCATAAAATATCTACTCGTGGTTGCTCCAAACATGGTTCACGACCCTCAGGCTGAAAACACTGGCTTAGGTGTTCAATGCGTTTTTCTGCAAGTCAGTTTTTCTGCATGAAACAAAGAAAGCATGATGCAATTTATAGTAAACCTCGGTTAATCCAGATTCGGTTAATCCGGATCTTCGCCAAAACCCGATGAAACGGGTGGTACGAATGATTTCTAACGTTTTTGTTTGTAAAAATATTCGTTATCCGGATTTTTTAATCTGGATCTTCGCCAATACCGGATAAAATCTTCTCTTTTCACATCTCGTAACCCGGATTTTTTGCTCTTCCACGCTGTTGTGTTCTTACGTGCCTTGACTGATCTCTAAGAAATATTTGGCAGCTTTCAGACGCAACACAAACGTGCTCACGATCACCGACAAACGTATAGAATTGTAATAATAACAGCCTCAACTGAGCGCAACATTCGACTAATCGTAGAGACGATTATTACGTCACACACGGGCATAGCATATCACATTGAACAAAACTCTGAAGGCATGCCGCCGCACCACGGCTTCAGTCTATTGATCAGTATTGAGTGTGTGTGTAAACATTATCACTGAGTGAATTGTACTCGGTAAGATGTCTGGAGGGCATTACCTTCCAAACAGAGTCACTGTTTATGGACCAATCGCCGAAATCTCTGCGTCAGTGCAAAATACTAAATTTAATCGCAGCCAAGTAATCCAAAATTATGAAAAGATTGTCCATAACTGCCTGGATATGACAGTTACTAGTCTGATGTAACATTGTAAATGCATCAAAAAATTCATTTTCCTTCAGCAAGAAAGTCTCCTGTTGGCTTGTAAATGTGTTCAAATTTAAGTGATTTTCACCGATATCTCACTACCTACAGATGACGTCAGGCTAGGAACAACCATCTTCGGTTCATCCGGATCTTCGCCTAAACCGGACAAAATCGTCGGTCAAATCGAATCCGGATTAACCGAAGTGCACTGTACCTGCTGTGTTTTTCCAACGGTTTCGAGTCTGTTTAATTTAGTAGAATTTGTGTCGTGCACAAGTCATTCACGCGTGCACAACCGATGTGCGGCATGCTTAAATTCTTAAATCTGTCATTGGTTTTTAGCGAAGTCCCATCTCAAGTTCGGGTCAACGTCAGAAAATCTGTGGAACTTAGTGCTGAATCGGCTGACAGGCAGATTTCCACCCTTTCTGGGCTTATCGTTGAAGCACAAGACAGAGCTTATGTTGGAACTGAGACGTTTTTGTCCAGTTTACGACACCACCAACTGGAAATAAATTCCTTATGGCGGTTTTTGCGTTTTGGTGATGAAATAAACATGGCGTAGTTAATTAATCATATATAAATATACGTATAAATGTAAATATGGGATGAAATAAACAGCAAACGTGAGGTCCACAGGTAGATTGTGCATTGGTTGTGCGTCTTGAATTAGAATTTTAGTTTGCGATTTGAAGATAATTAGAAATTCATCTACTGACTAACTTTTGATCATCTTTCAGTGGAGATAAATGTTTTCGCTTCTGGTTGCACAATTTTTGCTAATTTTGCATGTACAACATCTCTACAGAAAGAATCCCAGACAAAGTTACCCAATACCGAAGTGAAAGTTTCTTGCGCAGCACCGATTTACTTCCTTCGAATATTGCAGTTCTTTTTTATTATGTTACAAGATGACGACGAGTGTTCAGATGGCACACACAATTGCTCGGCAACTGGCGGGATTTGCAACAACACCTCGGGCGGCTTTACCTGCGCCTGTCAGTCAGGTTACGATGGGGATGGATATAATTGTACCGGTATGAAACTCCTTTCGATTGTAACTTGTTGGTGTCTATATCTAAATAATGAGTTGTTTGAATTTACTTTGCATTCAGCTGACGTCAAAGCTTTACTTGGTGAAATTGCGGAAACAGCTCAACTACATACCGAGGTAATTGTAGTCTGGCGAAGGACTATACTGATTCATAATTGTTCGTGTAGCACTGAGGTGCTGCTGTTGTGAAATTTCAGAGCTGAATAGATAACTTTTGTGCTGAAGTGTTGACAGTGCCAGTGTTAATCACCGATGTCTACGCCGATCCTCATCAGGGATCCTTGATCTTTTCCAGTCTAGTTTCCTTCTCGCGACAATCCCCACGGCCAAAAGTTCGAATTCTGCCGTGGTACTTATAGTGATGATATTTTGCGAAAATTTATTTACCCTATGGTGGCTATGAGCTCTGTCGGCTTCGCATAATAGACATAACAACTTTCAAGGATTTCACTCATGGTTTTCACTAGAGCTCGACCGATAAGTTTTTTGGGCCGATACCGATGTTTTTCATTTGTCATTGCCGATAACCGATGCTGATACCGACATATTTGGGTTAGTCAAACCACAGCTGAAGGACATTACGGTGCATTTTTTCCTTCAGTATGTGGACCACATAAACAAAATATAATTAATTACACTAGTCACAATTATGAAAGAGCACATTGTCATTGTGATGTCATTGTTAGAAATAGACACTCCTGGAGTTATTTTGCATTCAGCCAAGCATGATTGGTTGAACTGGTCACATGACAAATTTAGAACGCTTGACTTGCTCAGTTGACTGTGATGTCTGTAACAGCTCAGTCTGATGGACAAGTATTGTCACGGTTTCACTGCAGGCAAACTCTTAGCAGCTTCTTGTTTGCGTTGTGTGAACTGCAGGCTAAACCTTAACCGTGAAACTTTGACCCTAAACTCGTCTGTGTATTGTACTTGTCACGTGATCACTTGAAACAGTCGTGTTCCACTAAACGCTTGAACTCTGATTTCCACTGGGGCAAGGCTCGGCACAGTCGCGTACATTTTTTTGTTTGTTCTATTGTAATTTAGGATTTGTGCTGAAGCGTGCTCGGCATGTGCTGTGCCGTGCCACTTTTTGAAGGCCGTGCGAGGGAAAATACGATTTCGTGCCGAGGTGTGCTCACGGCTTGTCACGTGACCTGGTGTTGCCTGCTTCGAAATAGGCGACGTCCGGGTTTTGCTGTTGTTTTGTGTAATGATTTCACGCAGCTCTTGAGTAGAGACTGGTAGAAAATTCTGAGTTGCCCAGAGGATACTAGCCACTAATATTTTGGTTTATTGTACCGAAGTTTGCAGTCAACATTAGCTGACACGAGATTTCATAGACCTATAAAGTTTAGCTAGTGGCATAAAATTAACATAGCCTTCAATAGTTGCAGTGTTGTAACCCAAAGATAGTAGAAGCCTTCACTAATTCCAGTGTAGCCTAAAGGCAGGAAAACGATTGAAAAACAAGATTTATAAACGTGATGATTTAGGCTAAAGTTCAGTAGGTTTCAAAATATTTCTACTCCAGTAGGCCTTTGTCAGTTTGTTACTGTGGATAAAAATGGTTACGGTTGCTGTAATTAAAATGGTTATGGTTGAAAGCAGTTACTGTAGTTAAAATAGTTATGGTTGAAACTTGCTAGGAAAGATCCTTTTCTTCCTAGCATGTTGGAGATGAAATTGTGTGAAAATTTGCATAGATTCTTTGCTAATTAGTGAAATGAGATTGTTGATGTTTAGCAATAACGTAATCAAAATTTTCAATTGGTGATCACATCTTTGCCAAATTTATCACATGTTTTTTGCGGGAAAGAGGATGTCAAGCAGAATTCACAAGTGGTATGGTAATGGAAAGTTTTGAATTCGTTGCTTAATATATTTTGTGCAGGTTGTTTTCAGATAAGTTAAAAATTAGGCTGATATTGGTAATATTGAGAATGAGTTCAGCAGCAAGTGCACCAAGTTCCTCACATTTTTTGTTTTTGGGATACTTCCATAGATTCTAGATTCATACCACATCGTTGGAGCAAAACAAAATGCATGGAAGCGGAAAAACAGTGTGGTTGTCCAGGTGAGTCTGTATGATATGGTAGCTTAGTGAGCACCTGATATGCACTGACTGTGACATGATCATCTGCAATGATTATGTCAAATTGTTACTTGATTGTCCACTGGACTTTGTTGTTTTACCAACTCAGTGCAACCGTGGACGAGCGTATGGAAAGCGCTGCGTGAGAAGTATCGAAGAAAGAGAAATAAAGCTTTGAAAACCAAGTCTGGTTTGGCTGCCGTCTAGTCAGTTTCCTCGAACCAGTTGTAAGAAAATTGCCGACAGTGCAGCGAATGCAGATTCAGTGCAAAGTGATGAAGATTCTGCAAGAAGTGCTCAAATTCAAGGAAGGGGGAGATCTTGTAGACTGTTTTTTTTTTCATTTGACAAATAAATTTGTGAAATTTGTTTCATCATTTATTCGACTTCAATGTTATCGAGCACATAGTTTTGGTAAGCACACTACTGCACAAATCCTTTTACTTTATTAGCACAAGAAGCATAAGTGTTGCACAATGCAACGTACAAAGTAATGTTCACATTCTAGAAGCATAGATGAATGCACGCCAGGTATAAAAACAGCTTAAAATGTAATTCGCTCCGTCCGTGTAACTTGTGCATCTTGCCAAAAAACAGCTACGACATCGCTGCAGAAATATTTCGTGAATGCATCTCGAACAGCGCATGTTATGGGACGCCATTTGCAAAAAAATTATATCTGACAGATTTAGCACAAAAAGTGCTATCTCTGCGCATATATAGCTATCTCTGCACAGATTTAATTATCTCTGCGCAGAGATAGCTATCTCTGCATGCAGAGATGTTATCTCTGCCAGAGATAGCTATCTCTGCAGAGATAGCGCTGAAACGTGTCGAAGGAAAGCATGGTATCCTGTCTGAAGAAAAACTTGGTGTTCTGTTTGAGTAATCTAGACAAAATCTAAGCTGCTGCAAGGCATGAATTCCCTGGCGTCATATAAAGCCATGTGGTTTCAGGTCTAAATTACACTCTTTTGATTATAACATTTGTTTGTGTAGACGAAAGACTACAAAAAACGTGGGAAGGTTGTCTCAGTGCTAGTGACATTTTTTGCTGAAATTTTGAAAAGAGGTTCTCGTCAATTGTTAAGTCCGACCATTCCAACTGTGCTCACCAGGCGCAGCTCACCACTTCTGAGCGCCTTCAGGTGCAAAAAGAGAATGCTCTCACAGAAAGAGCGCGTTGAAAGCGAAGTGCTCGCTTGGAGACGAGCACTGTATTCTAAAGAGAAAAACGCTGTCATAGAAAAAGCGCATGGAAAGGAACTGCTCATTTAGGCCTTCTTGCCCGAAAGTAACGTCGAAAATACGCACCACCTTGTAGCATTATCACATTAAACCCTACTGCTTTGAGAATCAAAGAAACGAAGTATGCATACGTTCTTATACGTAATAAGCTGCAGTGGTTACTTCTTACTTAAAATAACCAGCATTCCTGCACTGAATTGCGAAGTTCAGGTGCGAGATTTAAAGCAACGCAAGCTGCAAACGTAATGCAATGCGTCCTGTCTAAAGAAAAACTTGTTCTTCTCTGTCAGCGATCCTGGCAAAAGCTGGGCTACTGCTTGGCGTAAATACCCTGGGTTTGTTTAAAGCAAGATGCTTTCAGGTTTAAGTTATGTTTGTTTTGGTTTTAGTATCGGTTTTTGTAGATGATGATTGGCAGTCAACTTGTGGTGGTTGTCTTGGCATCATTTTTTTCGCCAAGTTTCAGTTTTGTCATTGCCGTTGCCAAACACAGTTAGCCTACAGCCTACCGAACTAACCAAATTCTAAAACGTTTTTATTCCTTATTTGACTGATATGCACCTATTTCAGGCAAGTCAGCTTAAAACAAAGCAAGGTAGGCCTGCCCTTACTTAAAAACCAACTGTTCTGTGGGTGATAAAACCATTGCCAAATCCAGACCGTAAACAAACCTCAATGTCAAACATTTTTGTGGTCTGTCAAGCTCTAAAATAGTCTTCCAG
>Ga0210059_1000832_pt1 | contig 43086 bp, 25 predicted proteins | sample Ectturendosymbi2_FD_188042 | JGI IMG/M metagenome (GOLD analysis project Ga0210059, IMG submission 188042) | Ecteinascidia turbinata endosymbiont from Florida, USA - Sample 2 (SPAdes) (version 2) | ecosystem: Host-associated > Tunicates > Ascidians > Unclassified | place: Key West, Florida... | reverse complement strand
GGATTATACAACTGTCAGCAGATTGTTGCTTGTCCTAGTAGTAAATGTTTGTGAAAGCATTAAGAATTGGTTTCCGTTAATTTATCAGAATTATCCAGGCTGCAATATTGCGCTCTGCTGCCTTGTGCATGACTTCGAAATATCTTACGTGAGTGGTTCGTAACTACAGTTTTAACTCTACCCAACCTCAGAATTTTGTACGGATTTTCTGCAATGATTCAGAAACAATTTTCGCGTATTTCAGCTCTTTTCCCAGGAGGTCAAATATTTCTATCAGAAAAACACTTGAAAACATTCGCAAATCATATTCATTTAGTGAAAATGATTTAAAGTATGAAATTACTTTGGCAAAGAATTTGCGTCGGAAGGCGTCGAAGCTGCCTATATCGTTCGAAAATTTTTTATCTTTTATAGCTACTTGAAAAGCTGCGTTTGGTTGTTACTGGTAGCTGTAACTCTTTCCATCACCAGCGCTTCATGCGAGAGAAGTTTTTCAAAAATGAAATTCATGAAAAATTCCCCAGAAATTCCATGGCTAGTGAAAGATTGGGTAACGTTGATGTCAGTGTCTTATGTAGGGTTTGGCAGGCATGGCACATGCCATGGATGCCACTTTGACGGGGGGCGCAAAAACTGCTTGGAAAAATTAAAATCTTTATTTACAGTTTCTTTAACCTCTATTTTGCACCCCATGCATTCATAAACTGCAAAGCTGCATCAACGCCGCGTCCTCACCTAAACTAAAGCATTACGTCGGGCGTGTTGCGCTAGCACCACTAAGCATTATGACAAAATTGCGGTATTGTGACATAACACGAGGGTCAGACATTGCAACAGAACAAGAACGCTCGCTTGCCCCCTCCATGAGGCCTCGTTCTTCTCACGCTATAAGAAAGGATAAGTTGGTCCGTACTGCTGCATTTCAGGCAAGTAGATATTAGTCAGAATCTGGTTGAGATGAGTTTAAGTCCGTGACTGCGAAAATCTGACTGTCATGCAAATAATTGCTGTTGAAAACAATTTGGCGTTTCTGATTTCTTCAAACATACTCTGAAGCTATCTTTTGCACATTTAAAGTTTCTGTACAATTTCTATGAACTGGCAAATGCATTAGGTGATTCAGTCTTTGTGTACTATTGGTTGTTCGGAAGTACGTTTTCAAACGACGAAGAGATGAAAAGAACGCTCTGCAGAAGCAGTTGCAACTGGCAGCACGTACATAAGTTGCAGAAGTTTCCCAGAATCAGAAAAAATGTTGCAATTCGAAGTAAATGTAAGAGTGCTAGAAACTACGTCTTTCATTTTCACAATGACATCTGATATTGCTTCACTCAGAACAGCCAACTGATTAGACAACCTTGAAGCATTCATATCATCACCAAAATACTTTGTCACGGTTTCCAAGTTCTCTGCGATCATGCACGCTCTGCTTGCAGCCGATGTCAGCAATTCCTCGTATTTTGCATAAATATCAAAAATTTCCTGGTTGAATGTCTTTTGACAAAAGCAGTGAACAAAATTGCTTTGGGATATTCAGATGCTTTTCGTGCTTGAACTCCAGGCAAGCGACCATTCTGCATGGATGACTCAAGTTAGAGGCTCCATCGTATCCTTGCCCTCTACAGTCATTTAAGTCCAGTCCTAAGCGGCAAACAGAAACTATAATGATTTTTGTGATTGTCTCTGCCTTTGCATTTCCTCTTTCATAAAGACTGACCAAATCTCCGTGAACGTCCAGAGTTATGACAGGGTTGCGGAGTCGGAGGTAAAATATCCGACTTCAACACCGACCTTCATCAAATTTTCGACACCGACCTTTCCGAAATTTCCGACACCTGGTTTTGTTATCTATTTGTCTCAAGCATTTGCTCGATTGCTCTGTGAAGCTGGAGTCCGTAGCCTTGCCGACAATAAGCGAAAATTACTTGTTCGCTTTCACGTCGTGCACGATACTTCTCAAAACAGAATGAGCCATGATTTCAATAATTTCATTTTGGATGTTGTGCGAGGTCCAACGTTTTTCTTTGCAAACACTTTGCTACCTTGATTAGCCAGAAATTGTAAAGCATGGTAATACTTGCTTAGCCAGAAATTGTAAAGCAAGGTAATCCTTGCTTAGCCAGAAGTTGTAAAGTGGAAATAGTTTTGACCAAACTCTTCTGAGCACGCTGTTGTTCAGCTTCATCCTGAGTCTTCAACTCCGCTGCAACTGACTTTTGTTTACTGTAATTCCACCAAGCACGCACATTGTCCCTATGTGCTGCTGATGACTTGTGTTTGCAAAAAGCTTGTGTGGCGTTTTTCCACGTTTGAAACCCGTACAATGAAAACGCTAGTTCTGCTTTCGACGAGTGAGGACATTTAAGAATGCAGGCCATTCTGCATGGGTGACAAAGAGCAGATTCCTTACTAATATCCAATTCTAACCAATCCCACGCTTAAACCACGAGTATTGCAAACTTCTGCAATGTGAATCCTTACTAACAACCCTCGGAAACGACCTTTGTGGTTGATTGGGTTCGAAACGAGCACAAATTGTCCTATCAGTGCTTATACTTCCGTTATCTTGTGCGTTCAATGCATTCGTGATATGTGCCTCAGAGCCACTACATTTTCTGGGGCAGCCCTAGCTCTCATGCTCTGTAGGCCTATGTGTTATCTCAGACCAAGGGCGGATCCAGCAAGTAAGTTTAGGGGGGCGATTTCAGTGATATTTGGTAGTCAGGTCTTATGACGGGTTCACTACCGTAAAAGAGAAGAAGTATACTTCAAAAAATATTGCTGTGACAAAGCAATGGATGGCAAAATGTCATGATATCGCGAATGCTGTTTTTTGAATTGTACAAAATCATGGTGAATAAAGTTACCTTCGTAGGTTTTAGGGGGACGATCGCCCCCCCTGGATCCGGGCCTGTCTCAGACTCGTGTTTGTTTGATGGCTCTAACTAGCGGCCTGGGAATCAACAGAGATTTGATTTAAGCATGCGGCATGCGCAAAATAACTGTGAATAGTTTTAATATTCGTAGGGGGTTGCTGTGCACTCATGCTTCCAAAACTATCCCACTTGTTTCTTACTTCCTGAGATTGCTCCAGCAACCACGTTCCAGACTGCTAATACCAGCTAATCGTTACCTCAGCGTCGAATAACCAGATTTGCGAGAAAACGCGCTATGCCCGTGATGCAACATTAGTTCTGCTTCTGAACAATCGGCAGTCAATGGTGCAGGACCTAACACCAACGAATGGTCGAATATGCTATGCGATTCTTTCTCGCTTACTGTATCTATCTTGCTTTCCAACTGTTTTGTTAAAATACTATTTTCGGATGCTTATATATATTGGTCTGGCCCGGCCATACCAATATTTTGGTTGGTATGGCCCTGACCATACCGGCCATACCGCTTCCGCCGCCCTTGCTAAAGAGATCTGTAGTCCACATGATCTCGAGTCTTTCGCAGACTCCCACCCGCCAATATTTTTTTTGGACTGGTCAACTTGGAACTCATCATTGCACTATGCAACGGTGCTAAGCATCATAGTAACCGTGATGGCGCTGTCTATGCGTCTGATCGTTGTTCACGCCACATATCTATGTTCATGTTGTTACCTTACTAGTGCCATCTATGGGTATGTTTTGCAACATACCTACTCGTGTTCTTTCATCTATATGTGTATTCGTTGTTAGCATCATGTGTACATAAGTTGTACTTCATTGCGTTTGGGTGTGAATTTTCAACATTAAACACAAGAATGTTGTTTAATATCAATACCTTTCTATTGGCCCTTAATTCTACATGTTTTAATACTTACGACGGGAATTTTCTGAATTCCAGTCCATAGAAAATGTTTGGAAACTGTCTGTTTGTTTCTAAAGTCAAGGTTTGCTGCAACTTGCAGCCAGGGCCGGAGCAAGCCATCCAGCGCCCAAGGCAAGATCCATAGCTTAAGTTGTGTTCGCTTATGATGACGCCATCCTGTTCACTGCTCAATCAACCATGCAACGACATTTTTGCAAAATTGCCTACTGATTGTATTGGCAAACACAAACAAAAACACTGCCCTGCACATCTTAAAATTGCCAGTGCCGTCCTAAACAACACCTCTCCTCCCGAAAGGACCCTTTTCCATTGTATATATGGGGCAGGTAATGACGATTTTTAGATCAAGGCAATTTATTAAATGAATGCCATGTTTATTTCAACACCAATTTAATGAAAGTATTTACACTAGTAGCAGGCTTTACATCATTCATACAAACAAAAATCTAGCATAGGCCTCAGAAGTCTGATACAGGCCCGTTGTTGTTACAGTTTGATGTCGTAACAATCGACGAAATTCTACACACACAACAAACTTTTGACAATCGCGAACGTCGAACGTCACCATGTTCGTTATGGTGCATACCAGCAAGAATCTGTTAAATTGTTGAATCCTATAATCGAAATTTGACTAGTTAAAATTAACTTACTGGGTGCAAATAATTCTGGAGTTTCGGCAGCGTTTCCTAACCTGACTACACTGGATGGCTGAAACATGATTTTGTGAAGGTTTCGACACAGGCTCGTAGCCAGGTTTTGGGGGAACAAATGCATTTTTAGGGAGAGTTTGGATATTTGATTTTTTTATTTGCTTAAAACAAATTTTCTGTGCACAACAAAATTTGGTGAACACAAAAAATGGGGGCACTACCCCCGAATGCCCCTCCGTGACTGCAGGCCTGCTTCGACATAAACCTACTCCGGTAAAAGCAGCGTAGTGGGAAAATCAAAAAATGAAAAGAACAGATATGGCAACCTTGTAGTGAACTTGATTATGCTTTTCTGGCCGTGACAGCGCACCATGGATCGATTTGTAAGCATCCTAGGCAAGATCTTTTCCAGCGCCCACCTCTCGTATTCAAAGATTCTTACTCTACATATCAACACGTTGTACTGAAATAAGGATGTTAGTTGTAGATTAGAAAAGTGTATCAGGTTGTCAAAATTTGTGCCAAATTGCGACTAATCTTACTTTGTATGTGTGAAATTGAAAATACTGGGAAAAATATTAACCTTGCTGCAGCAAACCTAAAATAGTGCAATACCTTCATCTTATCAATTGCGTGATGTGTTTCAATCCCTTTCATCATGTTCATTCACTTTTACTTGGTGTACATTTGTCACTTTCTGAACCACACAGTTGTATATATTTTTGCTCCTTTTTTGGCGCTCGCTTTGGCCTAGTTCGCGTAGCAGCGCAGCCAGCCCAAATATTTGGGGGGACAAAAATTTTGGTGGTGGCCAAAATGTTTGATGTTAGGCGAATAACACCATTTTGTTTGGGATATACCGCCTTTCAAAGCACAAAATGACTGTGTTTTAAAATTTTTGGGGGAATGGCCCAGTAGGCCCCCTTTGGCTACGCCTATGAGTTCGCGTAATGGTAGCGCCGGCACTGCATAAGAAGCGCGGAGAAGTGGTTGAGAAGGTATAGGAAGAAGCCTAGCGCCAGGAGCATTCTCCTTATAGATCGCAACGAGCTATTTTCGCTTTGAACGTTTCAACTGAGTCGTGTGTTTTCTTTCTGCTTCAGTTCCTGTGCCTCTTCAACTTCGACGGTTTCAAGAAATTATAGCACAAGCATTGACAAGTACTGTATATCACAACCAGTAGCTTTTGTGAAGTCATAGCGAACGTAAGAATTGTCTCATAAACTAGGAAAATGGTTGCTTGCAATTTGCAGGACTGAAGATGTGTAAATTACCGGAAATCGATTTACTAGTAAAACAATTTGTGATTTGATTGCGCCACTCTTGCGGACACTTTTACCCGAGGGAAAGAAATAAAGACTTTGAAAAGTCTAACTATACTGTAAAAACAGCTGAATCACATAAATTCACTTTCACGGTAATCGCATGTAAAATGTAGAAATGATGTAGCGAATACTAAAAGGATCAGGGAGGCCCGTAACGCAACCCTGCAAAAATGTGTTGGACAATTGGGCCCTCTCAGAAAACTCTTCGCCCCTCATGGTATTCCAAGCTGATTACGGGCCTGGGATCAGGTAGCCTACAGTGATTGCCTTGAATTCTCTCCGCTCCTACTTGCTCAGGCTGTAATATTCTAACCAGGCCGGAAGCAACTACTTATCAGGTACCAGGAAGCTGCTGGGAGAAAATTAGAACTCTGGTATCCGCAGGCTTGTCCGTACGAATGTCATTCCTATGGCAATCCCATGGGAAACTTCCCATGGGATGGGACAGCACACATTTGTATTTCCCATGAGACAGTAGCCATGTCATAGCAACTTCATTACGTCAGAGCTAACCTTAATTTTTATACTTTTTACCTTTTGAAGGTTGATACTGATACCTTTTAAAGGTTGAGAATGATACTGAATTGTCATACTTAGACTCAGGGCTGCGGAGCTCTTGTAAAATTGAATTGGCTCCGGCTTCGGAGCTCTCTGGTTTCGTAAGCATGGTTCCGGCTCCGGAGCTGTGATTTTTTATGACATGGCTCCAGCTCCGCGCCGGCTGTGCTTTGTTAATACACTTTAATAATTTCGGTATTCCTAGTGTACTTGTAGCAAGTGAGCGTGTTATTCCAACATATTTTGAACTAATACTGCTACCACTACCAGGCCTGTGTAGTCGGAAGGAGTTTGGTCTAGAGAAGTAGGAGTCGGTAAAAATTCTTTAAAAAAATTTCCGACTTCGGGCTGATCTTCTGCTCGCCGATTGTGATTGTTTGTGCCACGAAAAAGTCCATAAGCATCACACAACAAGGACTTAGTCTCACAAATTGTGCAGATATGCCCTGCGGTGATGTTGACTGACTTGTTCACACTACACTCGGCAGTATTTCCACAGTCTGATGTGACTAGAACAAGTCCCAACAGGAACCTATTTCGACCTATTTCGATCAGATTAATTTGTCTCGAAGCATTAGCGAACTGTGGCAACTGTCAGTACGCGAATGATAAATCTGATTTTTGGTGCTCGGTTATGTTCCTGCTTCTGAAGCGTTGCACGTTTTGATACAATTAGTTGCCGGTAACACAGTTACTTATCTTCGTCCTCTGCACCAGCGTGGTCCAACTACAGGCCCGCAGGCCACATGTGGCGCGCGGACAGAATTTTTGTGGCCCGCGAGCTTTCTCGCTATTGATTCTTGTGTGGATATAAGAGTAGGTAATTTTAATTAGAACACGCATAACATCTTTTAATAATATTAATAATGTACAATGTTACAGACGTTAGTCCAGACCAGGGTCTCCAAACTACGACCCGCGGGCCAAATCCGGCCCGCCAAGACATTTCATCCTGCTCACGAAGGCATTTTGTCAATGATGAAAAAATAATGTATTTACAAAAAATGTATAGCTTTCGTAGAATGTAACATATCCCGAAACAATCCTATAACGTAAGATATCCGGTCCTCGAACTGTTGTGTGGTTGCTCTCTGACAAAAAGTTTGGAAACCCTGGGCTAGACCGTAGAGAGCTTCTAGAAAATAATCAACATAAATAGGTTTCCCAAACTGAAACATTTTGCAATGAAAATGCACTCGGCGTTTGGAAGTCAAGGGCGTACGCAAGGGGGGTGGGGTGGCCTCGAGCTTGATATTTTACGAAAACTTTATTACCTGCGCAAAGGAGATTAATTGCTTTCGCATACTTTTTGCTTGTTAATTTGTCGACTTAATGCAAACACCACGGAACGGAATTAATTTGCATGCAAATTTAAAGGAACATTGTAAATGGGCCAAAAAGTAATAATTAGGTTTTGGTGGGAATCTGGGTTATCATCTGCATCCAGAAACCATCTCATCACTTTTTGCAGACCTTTCGTCCACTACGCATGTTTAAGACTGTCTTCCGCGGTAGTTCACTTCATCGGAAACGATTGTCTTTGTTTTGTCTGCTATGGCTAAGCAGCGCAAGTGCTGACCGCATTGGCTGCACTACCAATTTCTGTAGCATGATAAAGCTGTTGCACGAGCTCAAAAGCAATAAGTGTTAAAATAGAAGCATTCAGAGTATGTGATATTGTCTCAGCAGGGAAAAAGGAAAACTACTGTAAAAATTTGCTGGCTTCTATACATAACAAAAAATCGAACGTTTACTTGCGTACTTTATGCGCATTCTCAATTCTTGTGTAGTTTAGCAAGATTCAACCTTGCAAACCGGGGTGTGCGTCAGACAGTCCAGCTGCACACGTTCTGTGCTCCACTGCTGGTATTCGACAAGACATTAGCGCAGCCTCATTTCGCAGTTGTAAATTGCTCTGACGCAGTGTTGAATGTGTTTTACTCCACTGTTTTAACGCGCAGCCTGATGTTTTTGTAGTTATGAACTGCAGTGTCGTAGGGTTGAGTGCATTCTCCTCCGACCTAACCTGGAGAGCTTATAGTTTACATTCAGTCCAATGACATATAAATTAGGGGAATGCGTGTAGACGAATATACATACTATGCAAACAAACTTCGCCAAAACGTTGGTTTTAAAACAAGAATATGACGTCAAATTGTGACGTCACAAACAGCACACATCAAATAAAAATGACCACCATATGCCACTGAATGAAAACCTTTCCTTTCAAGTAAGTAACCTTTCCTTTCGGTTTACCTTTCAAGTAAATAGGGTGCATGAGTTCATGAAAACATCTTCAAGGGTGCATCATAACAAAAGAGGTTGAAGAACACTGCTCTACACAATAGCAGCGTGGCAGAAACCAGTGAATAACAAAGTTCGCGTGACGAAAGGAGTTGGAATATACTCGTAATTGCTTGACGAAAATGCGGTAAACAAGGGAAGAGTTAAGTTTGGAGTTGGTTGGTAGGCTCAATTGCTTGAGTTTTTTGTTACGGTGGTTACAGAATATTCAAATAACTTCACTAAGCCATTTGAGGCGGTATCATCATGAATGCCTAGTGCGCTTTGCGACAGTGTCGCGCAGCGGATGTTTGGAGACTGCAGACCGCGATAATCCACTTTTCCATTTTTCTTGTTTATTCAAAATCCTGGACACACACCGATATCAATAATATCGGTTACAAAACTCACAGGTGATCTGCTTTAATCAATTATTATCGGCGTTCAGCAATGACTTTAATTATGACTATTGTAGACTAACAGCCAGTCAGCTGCTACTGACCTGTGGAAACAATCTCGGTGCAATTCCCAGGTGCGATCGGCATGTGGGCAAGCGTGTCAACTAGCCAGTTGTATACATCACTGAGCGCTATTGTTTAGTCATAATTGACGACAAAGGTGCTGTAACGCGTGAGTCAGTTCAGAGAGCCTTGTTTTTCAGCGCGCTTAGCAAATAGTGTTGGATGATGAAAGGGTCCGGAGCCGGAGCTCAATTAACCACCAGCTCCGGTTAAATTTTAAAAAAGCTCCGGCTCCACCGAAAATTACCGGCTCCGCAGCCCTGCGTGGACTATACTTCTGAATTTTAAAGTCAATGAATTTTGTCGTTTTGCATGTCTCTTTGTACTTGTAGTGCTATTTAGCAGATACTAAACCTCAACTTTCATAAATTTAATAATATTAATCAGGGTTTTTTCAGAAAAATGTTAGGAACCTGGTTTGGATCTGTAGGGGCCCGATTTCTCTGATTTTAGGGACCCGATTTTTTACGATTTTAGGGACCCGATGTTAATTTTCTCTGATTCTAGGGACCCGATTTGAAATTCTAGGAACCCGAATCGGGTCCCTAAAACGCCTTAAAAAACCCTGATATTAATTGAATTGTATTCCATATTAATACTATATTGGGAATCTAGTGGGATGGGACAGGCATAAATTGCTATGTGATGTGACATACGAATATGTCCCATGGACAATCCTGGGTATCCCACCCGTACCTTAAATTTTCTGTTTCTTTTACGCAGTGAGCTTGTGGTTGGCAGTTAGAAGATAATGTGCCACAAATGTAACTTAAATACTCAACCCTCACACATTTTATTAGATCACTGGTTTAATATTTAACCCTCAGATACAACTACAGTAGTTGAATCATTTGTTTCTCCAGAGGCGTTGGTTGCATCATTATCAACAGAATTATCTGAGTTACTGCCGTCAGTTTTCAACTACTTCAAAGCTATTGCGTCTAAGTTTATATTATTGCATTTTTTATGTCCAAGACTCACTCAAAGCTCTGCCTTCATTGGACTCCTAACCAATTTTTAAATCTGGAAGCGAAAAACCTTCGTCTTCTATTACAAAACCTCGTTGTAGCAATGGGATACTTTTTCCTATTCTATTGCATCATAATATTCGGTAAAAAACTAATAACGGCTTATTGCGTCAGACTAAAACAAATAATTTGCTCAGAACTAATGTAATACATCTGACTCGATAGCATGATACGGAAACGGCATTCCCACCCTTATTTGGGTGTATATGTAGCGTTTCCAAACTTTTTTCATAGTAACCTGACTTAAAGATGTGTGCTTTTACTCAGATTTCCTGTATGTAGTTCCAGACATCGCATAAATGAAAAGTTATTTCTTGCGTAGCTAGCATAGCCTGTGTATTCTAATCACTGAAAATTCTTTTTTAGTGTACACCTCTGCCCACATCCCACAGACTTTTTATCAAATTTGTACAAATAATTATATAAGTCATGGTTTTAGAATGTGTTGGTAGCCGCTACACATGTTGCTATATAAGACAGATACGGATCCAGGCAGTACAGTTAGGGGGTCGATTTCAGTAACATTTGTTTGTCAAGTGTCATAATGGCTTCGCTGCTTTAAGAGAGATGAAGTATAGTCCACAACACTGCTGTGACAAAACAATGGACGACAGAATGGCTTCATATCGCGAATGCTGTTTTTCAGATTGTACAAAATTGTGGTGAAAGAAGTTACTTTCGTAGGTTTTAGGGGGAGATCGCCCTCCTGGATCGGCACCTGATATAAGAATAAAGACAAATACATGCGACAATGACTGATACAATCGAATATGAACTTAAACAAAGACGGTGTAGGGACCTGACGGCTGTGTGATCAGTTAAAGTGGTTGTTGTTTGTGCATCTGAGGGTTTACAGAAATTGGCACGCCTCCTGGGGACCCTGTTAAGAACCACTGCCCCAGAGAAAGTCTTCATTGAAAAAGGTTCACACAGAGAAAAGAACTTTCGTTGCTCTGATGTGGTTTGCGTTTGATGATATGTTGTACAATATTTTTTTCAGTTATGGGCGAAATAATTACTTCTACTTAGGCAACCTAATTTTTTATGAACCAAGTCGACACTGTATCACGAAATTTTATTTGTCCAAACCTGTCTCGATTTACAAAAACTGGGAGTGCTATAGACGGCCATACACAAAACTTACTGTTGTATATTTGAAAACTGCAGCAGAGTTTTACATGTGTTTGTTCGATCTCACGGGGAGCAAGTTGTATGCAAATGTCCGCAGACACTTCTTACAAGGAACAAAATAGTCTCAGTGCAAGCATCAAGCTTCGAATTCAAAACGTATTATCAACGAATCTCAAGAAAAAATAACGAATGCAAAAATATTATGTTTACGTCACGTACACGAATGAAAGCTGATGTGATCACTGATCAGGACACCAGGAATCAAAGAAACTGGCAAGAACATATACACGCTTCCGTAAAAGTCTGGCGAAAGGAAAAGAACGAAAAAAGGTTGTACAGTCGCTATGTAGCTCATGCGCACGATCTTGACGATGAAACGATTATTGAAAATCGAGATTAAGAAAAACACCTTATCAGCGTATCTGAAAGGATCTGTTTCACTTCTACAAACTCTTTTGCAGCAAGGTGTAATTTAAAACACAGCCTATAAACAATATCACAAAAGGGTGCGTTGTGCATTCGAAACATTATTTGCTTTGCGAAGTTTAAATTTGTCCAGGTATCGACGCAAGAGATGTAGAACGCTTGTGAGAGCGTAGAAAGCTTATGTCTGCTCAAAATGCTGATGAAAGATAACTGCGATGTTAATATGTCAAGGAGATTTTAGACAGCTGTCAGTGCTGTGAGCATATACAGTACCATATTGAACGAATACGAAGTGCCTAAATTACATGATTGTTAACATGCGCACGACCTTGCAAACAAGAAATACTACATAATAATGTTTTGCACAGGAAGTTTAAGATTACATCCGCATCCTGTTAAAACTATTTTGATTAGAGTAGGTGCAACTTTCGAGGTAGTGATGATGCTCCTAACGACGTTGAACGTTTATTGAAACGCGTTTGACGGGCTAGGTTGTTAACTACACATAGTAAAAGATTTATAAGAAAACTTCAAACACTCTTTGCCGTCTGCTTTTGAAATGCATCGGAAAACGACCATTGCGTCAAGATTCGACAGAAAACCAGTTATTTTACCAATTGTTTTGAAAAATGATTTCCTTGATTCAGCCCCTTTCTAAAAATATATTGAACAGTTCCTTCACATTTTGAAAACAAATTTGACAGAAGAATACATGTGACCAGGGACACAAGTAAGGTCGTTAATACTTCTCGCATGTTTGGGTTTTGTCAGAGTGTGGGTACCCTCGATCGAAGCAGACATTAACAACTTAGCCAGCAAAACGAGCCAACGAAACATGTTTGAACGGCATCTGAGCTGGATGTGTTGCAAATAAATCGAAATGGAAAGCAGCAATGATACTTCAAACCAGTTCGTGATAAAAATTATTCTTCTGCAATAAATGAAAGACACGAAGCGAGGTACAAAAAATTACTAACCTTGGTTTTGATCTTGCTGCCATTTAAAAAATAAAACAAGTAAAACACTTCATGACGAAAAGCTATAAATTACAGCGGAAATCAACGAATAAACAGCATAGCGCAGAATAAAACAAACGAAAGTCCGAAAAAATGCTTGGAGCTATTTTTCGATAACACATCAATTACTGTTCACCAACTCCGACCAACTGCCGAACTTCCTTGCATAGCTTGCCCACCCAGTGTTTCCGAATGTAGAGTTCAGTGCTGATCAATAGGAAATCCTTGAGTGACACGGCGGCAAGCTCTTATAAATCCGCACAGCCATGATGCTCCCTGTTTTATTGAAAGAAATGTTTTTTTAACCAGGAGGTATGGGATAATGGGGTTGATTGCAACATTTATAGTTGGTTTACGAACTTCACTAGAAAAAGAAAAGTTTCAAAAAGGTTTGTTTACGGCGCCGTTGGTTCACTAAAACACATCAAATTGCGAAAAGTTTTCACTGGCAAAAAGTGTTGTGTGAATCTTGCACAGACAGCTCAGCAAAAGTAAATCCAAGTCTTCAACCTCAACATACGCTTTGTACCGCATCAAGTGTCTCTTGATCCCCGATAAGGAGGCACACTGGCGAGGAGCGTGCATCTCACAAGTGATGCATTTCGTTGTGTGTTAGGGAGCTTTGTAAAGAATGTTTCAATTAGTGATTATTTCAAAAGGTTCCTAGTGCATGCACGAAATTGGCAACTCTTTTAGTCATTTCGAAATTTCCGAGAATACCAGGGCCTTGCGATTTTCAGGCGAGACAAGGAGTGATCGTCACATCGCAAGGACCCTGAGAGTAAAGCTTGGAGCTTTTAATAGTGCCCGAGGAAACCTATGCAAAATTTGCGTGCATGAGGAAAGCTATGAAAATACGCAATAAGCTCTTTTCTTGTTACCTCAACTGAAACTGAGTGATCAAGCACAAAGAGACAACCACGTATCAAACTCTTCTACCCTGAGAATCGATTGTCGAACAAAAAAACATGTATAAAACGGAAGTTGGTTGTCATAAAACGTGAGCACGAAGCAAACACGCGGAACATACGCCACACTGATGTGCAATAAACCTACATCGAACTACTACCCACATAATAGAACATTTGTTGATAAACAAGCTGGAAGCTATAGTAGCAAATGTTCATCAATCTGGAACAATTTTTCCGGAGTTTAACAATATGCTTACACTATTAGAAGATTCGAAACAATCGCATGGAGGTTTATGAATAAACGTTCAAGTTGGGATGAACGAAAGGAATTAAGCCGGGTCATACCACCTTCATCAACCTAAAAAACACGCAAAGAAAGCAAGGAAGAAACATACTCTCCGACATCTGTTCTCCTTTCGTTCAGCAAAGCTCGTACTTCTTCGCTGACGCCTCTGCTTCACACACCAAACGATAGCAACGCTGACGACCGTGATGAGCAGCGCACCTGCGATTGCGCTCATCGCAAACATGACCTCGGATATTGGCAAAACAGAGCATGCTGCTGCGCCTGCGGATGCAAATACTTCTTGTGCGATGAAGCCACAAGACGTTTTCTCAAATGTTATGCACTTTCCTCGCCACGCTGATTTCTCGCTGGAATGCGCAGCAAGCCAAGCGGTTTTCTCGCAATGTTTGTTTTTCATTACAAATAATATCACCTGTTGTAAATAAAATGCAAACACGCACAACAAACAGGGCATAGCCATTTTTAATAGTTTTCTTTGAAATCGAACCGCTGGGGTCGCCCCAGTGTTTGATACTTGGGGTTGATCACCAGCATGGCGCCTCACCTTTTGCCGCTGACAACGCAGCCGAGAAAAATTGAAACAAGGTGAATTTCTACATTCTAGAAGCAATCATATATCAGTATCAACATTCTAGAAGCAATCATTCATGAAATAAACTATTCCCGGCTTCAAAACTAACCGGCAACACTGAAAATTTAATTTAAAAATCTAGCAAACATTTGAACACAGCCTTTCCTTCCTTACATGACAAGTTTCCAAAGGATTATTTATCCAACAACCACGCATACGACAACTCTAAGTCACTTAGAGGCTGATCGTTGAGTAAACGAATCTCACATTCGATTTCAGTACAATTTCGTTTTTATGCGTATTCCGCCAACATGCGTACCTTTAAGGAAATTTGACGGAGAAATCCACCACTTGCCAGCCAACAAGTGGTGACGTAATGCGGAAATCTCGGTCGTTTGGCAGCAAAAGTGCTTGCTGTGGCAAAACAGTCTGATAGTGGAACTTTGCATGGCTGAAACGCAGAGCCACACAATGGTTCGGAATTGAAATCCAAACCCCTAAGTCGATTTTCACCAAAACTGTCATGCAGTATCAAGTTGTAGACTTTCAGTATGCTGTACTGTTGGGAATACAAAACATAGGACAGTTTTCATACAGAAAATATGTCAGAAATGTTAAGAGTGCGCTCCCATTTTCTTAGATCAGGTCAAGCGCGTAACCAGCTTGGGACACCAGAGGGGCGAAGAGTTTTCTGAGGGGCCCAAATTTTTTAAACTATGTCTAACGCATTTTCCAGGAGTAAAGCCCACCCTAGCTACGGGCCTGGATTAGGTGTATTCAGAGTTTTACAGATCGAACAGTCTGTTGCACAGTTTTACAGAACATTTCATGGTCTGCGTTTTTTACTATCATACAGTGGTTTTCAAGCTGGGGCGCAATCCCCAGAGGGGTCGTGAACCATTTTGGAGGGGTTGGCAGTAGATATTTTATGTACACAGCTGTATTATATTTGCTTAATTCGAGTTTTATCCAGGGTCGTTGGGTTATAGTGAGTTGCTTTACTGGGTCGTGGTACAAAAAAGGTTCAAAACCACTGCTATAATAGATGCAGAAGAAAACCAGTTGAGATAAAGTTTTCAACAGAGAAGGACGGAGTCATACTGTTCTTGCGCCGCACCCGTTCTAACTTCAAACTCATTTACTCGACCTCGTCTGGTTTTGAAAAATTTGAAGTGTATTTTCTGGCTAGACTCCGCAAACTTCTAAATGCTACCAAAAAATATACACCTGTTTAGTGAATAACGAAACACACCCCCTCACAAAAACAAGTTGGATTCCGTATCTGCTGCAAATCTGCTGACTCCACTTTTTGGCTAGCTCTGTCTCTCAAGACTAGATTCTTTCTTATTTCAAGGAAGTTCATGACACGACAAAAGTTTGGCAAAATTCGTACGAAATCGTCATGTCACTTATTTTGGTTAACGATTTGGTGAACCGTCTTGTGGTGTAGTTTGTGCAGATGCGTGATTAAATGAAAATATTTTCTGATAAGGCATCTAATCATTTAAATCGTGCTTGAGAGATGTGCTTTACTTGAAAGAGAGACAAGGTATAGAAGGTGTACATGCAAGAATCGTTTGAAGCTTGGAGGCTTCGCAAACGCGCTCTCAGACGAGGAGAGTCGCTATTTACTTCTCGCTGAAAGACAAAATAAGGGCCAAGCTTGTGGATAAAAGGATATGACATCAAACTTTTCCGCAGTGTTTGAAAACCAGGGCACACCAATTGCAAATGGGAGACTTGGCATCGCCGGCCTCTCAACAATAGTAACGACTCTGCTTAATACTTCAACAAAAATTGCACCTTTCAACGAATACTCTTTCGAGTTTGAACCGTAGCTATTGGTGACAGTGCACGAATACGTGTGAAGATCTTGCTGCTGAACTCCAGTCACCAGAAGAGATGACGAGTGGCCTCCATCAGCGATAATTCCTTGATATTTGGTATCACTTCCTAATTTAGAACACCCACCATCTGCTGCTAGAGTCTCGCTACCTCGCAAAGTAAACGATTTGCCTTGCACTGACCACGACCATGTCTGCAAATCATAGGCAATAGTGCTGCGAATAATGAAAACATTATGTGCAAGTTGCAACGCACAGCAGAGTAATAACGATGCGCACGATTGAGTACTACGACTCGTGAGATGGCATGATGATCCGCAGCTACAGACATTCTCGCATTTTCAAGAACACCAACCTACCGCATCAGTGATTCTAGGAAAGCTGTTCACCGTGCACTTGATAACGACGTCGTAGTCGAGTTCAGCGCACTGGACGTTGCTGGAAAACAACACAGGCGGACCGCGTACCAGAAGCGATACGTTTGCAGCGTTCATGCTAACCTGAAAATATTTAACAACAAACACCATAAAATAAGTGCTTTACGTATCAAAATGCGAGGTAACTATAATAAAGTAAAACAATCGAGTAATATCATGAATTATTTGGAAGTGCGATGAAACATGTGTAACGACGCGCAGTGACTTATGTCCCATCCGTGTTTAATGGCTTCAAGCTGTGTTCATGCGGTTACTAGTTATCTAATGTGTGCAGCTCTCTAGATTCAAAGGGGGTTTGATTTACTTGATGCTACCTTAAAGCCTAACGTTAGCATCTGTACAGACACCGCAGTATTCCTGCCAGCTACGGTTCCCGTGGCTTCCTAGTGTAGGCCAGCAGGTTCTTGACCATCTTTGCCTGTTTACACAATACCGCACCGAGATCCCGTAGGCGGATTGACCTGCTTCCGTCCCCTGGTATATCGCCCTCGTGGTTGTCAAGTAGGTCGGCAACGGCCTTTGACGGTTTGCGCAATCTCGCGCCAAGATTAACTATTTTTCCTTTTCGCCTCGCATAACGTGCAGTAAAAACCACAGTCCAGTGTAATTTCGAGTTCGTAACATTTCGGCTCTCTTCGTGTATAAACCAAATTCTGCTAACTGAGTCAAGATTATTTCTGATCACCAAAAAGACCAAAGATCTGAGCTGTGGATTTCACACCAATTGGTATGTAATATATGTTTATTCTTATTTCTCTTGAACGTCTGTAGCTCACAGTGAATCCAGCGCAAGTTTATCGCTGTGCCTTTAGTTCGCGTAGCCGTAGATTTACCTGAGAATAGTGGCAGCAAACTCCCTTTCATAGTTAATTGCCGAACTGACTTAAGTCATTTCAAGGATTTTTTAAAGGATTGAAAAGGATTAATTGTCTTGCCACGCTGAGTTAATCGATAGTGCGATCTGATAGTTCACTGTTGCTGCGTTTGGTAGAATCGCTTAGTTGTTTCTGTTCTATTTCAGAAACCGTGTTTGACGATCAATCGCCGTTGAAGTTTGACGCCTGTTGGATTTTGTGACAACAAAGTTTGCCCTGATTGATTGCCATCCGTTTGCGTTGCTGTAGGAAATAAGAGACTACAGCCCTGTGGACCGTGGTGCACGGAGTTCGTAAGGGTCAGGTTCAGGCAAAAGTTCGTCAGGCGCGCGTTGCTCTAATTTTTCGCGGACTAGCTCCTCCAGGCTAGCTGCCGCAACAACATGCATGACACCACTCAACCCGCAACTGCAGCAAGTCAGGTGCTTCAGTAGCATAAGACTTCCTAGGCAAAATTTTGTATGTATAGTAATGCATTTTTGTTCTTCAAACGGAATGGCAGAAAATGTGGTATTACGCAGCCACAGCAGTTACGTAAATCTGTCGATTGTTAATAACATGTTACATCCGCTTGTCATTTGAACACAACGCAACTTGATTCAGTTGCATTTTTCAAGTGTGACAAAATTTTAAAGGAATTTGAGTTTTCATACTCCCAAAATTTTTCCAATTGCTTGCGGTTTACAAATGTGTGACACAATTATAACAAGTAATCAACTACAGCTCCAAACTGAAAGGCTGCTGAAGCATGCAAAGACAGAATGTCGAAATTGTTTTCAATTGCACCAATGTGAGGTTAGAAGACAAAACCCGGACCATTCAACAAGCAGTGTTGAGCAAATTGCGTAAAAAGCAATATTTTTCGCAAGTGTTGTCAAACGTCAAGAACAGAGGAATAAAAATTTTCGTTGAACTCCCATACACCGCCAATTCCTTCATGAACGCTAACAGAGAGATTCACCAAGTAATGGAGGTCAAAGCAGTTATTCCAGGCAGTTTCTAAAATCGTGACCTCAAAGATTTTTAGCGGAACTTAAACAGTTCGCAACAAGATTTTCTCTTGTGTTGTGCTTTTCTGTATGTTGTTTACAGTTGCTGAGAGCTCAGGCGGTTGGGGGATTTCATTCCGTATGCTCCAGTCTCTGATTTACTTTTTCCCGTATTTTCGTGTTCACTTTACAAATAGAAGCATTTACGCAGTTTCGGGAAGTGCGTATTATCACGCACTTCAGAAGATGAGATCACTCCTCAAGCGTTTTGGCTTAAAAATCCTAAGATATTTCTTTCCGATCGTTTGGTGTTGATTTGTCCTAAACGCCACGCAGTCTATGCTTACTCCTTGCGAACATACACAACTAAGGAGTCCAGCCCTGGTTTTGCGCCTAATGAGGAGTCGCCTAATGAGGAGTTGTATTTCCATTGAGGTGGATTAACAGATTTGCCCATGGGTATGAGACAGTGGGCTTGAATACTTCACCGTTATTAATTTTTCTCAATAAATTTCTTACCGTTATAAAAAGTTGAACACCATTATTATCACAGCACAGTAAGTATTAAATGTGGAGGTTCAGTGCCATGGGGGAGTGTTGCGAAGTCCGAAGCCCATAAAAAAGTTTGTGCCTTTTTAAGACGACTACTAGAAAAAGAGTTACCAGAATGTTTCATTGAATCGCGTAAGTAGTAATTTTGGGGTGTTTTAGCCACTCTGCAGAAGCTTGACATTACACATGCTCATATATAGCCAGAGGTGCAGTGGGGTGGGAACTTGTGGGAAACACTTTTTTCATAGTAACCTAACTTGAAGATGTGTATTTTTACTCAGATTCGCTGTGTGTAGCTCCAGACATCGCATAAATCAACAAATGACAAGCTATCTCTTGCGTAGCATCTTAGCATAGTTGTGTAATTACTGATATGGTCAAGTTTTTGGGTGCGTTCCCACACATCTCTTTTTAGTGCTACACAGGCCCATAACCACGGGGGGCATTCGTGGGCAGTGCCCCCCCAAATTTTCTAGTTCCCTGAAAAATTTGTTTTAAAAATAGAATATAAACAAAAATCGTGCCCCCCTAAAGATGTATTTTGCCCCTCAAAACCTGGCCACGGGCTTGGTGCTACACCCTTGGATATAGTGTTCTTCGGATTACTAGTTCGTGGGAATCCCATAGAATGGGACAGTCACAAGTTGCCATGGGTTAGATAAAAGTTTCCCATGGACAAGCCTGCAAATTAAGTCAGTGCGGAACTAAAGTCAATGGAAAAGCCTACAAATCAGTCAATGTTGAAACGGCGCTGCTAAGATTTCTCTTTAGTGGACACTGTGCGCATTTAAATCCTAAAAGTGACGCCATAAAGTAGGCAGGATAGAGCCGAAGGCACTTTGGATATAATCCTCAAAGACTGAGAAAGCTACTGGCTTCCTGGGAAGTTGCATCGACTACACATGCTTCGCGTTTTTACCGAAATAACAACCCAAAATGCTCTTCCAACTCACTTCAAAAATTGGAATCATAGATCAACCGGATTTCCATCCCAACGGAACTTAACTGATGGCGATGATCAGCGGAGGTTCGATGTACTATACAACGTCCGACCTAACGTGATTTAAGTAACTACGGCAACAAGCATTCCATGAAAAAGAATAGATTATTTCCAGAGGGATGTAGTGCTTACAAAAGAGGTGTGGGAACGGCGTTCCCACACCGAATAGCAAGGAAGACTGCACCAAATAGTTCGAATAAAGTGAGCATTCGCCTACGAAAATTTCCACACTGGTTGTTCCTCTTTTATCATAGACTTTTGACCAGCAGTGCGAATCTGCGTGTCGCTAGCACATCTGTGAGATCGCAGCCATGTTTTAATGTAATCTGAAACTTCAAGTGACGATATTAATGCAAAAAGGGTGTGGGAACGCCACTCACATGCGTTCCCACACTACTACACCCCTGATTATTTCTGCACAATTTTTATCAGTGTATAAACAGTCATTCTAATGTAAACCACGTAACCTACTTCGCCGGATACTGCGATGCATTGAAACAATCCATGGTCACTCTGGCTGACACCATGCAAAGTAATGTTGCTGCCTTTTCCGACCACACTGTTGTTGCTGTTTTTGACCCAAACAACCACCGGGTCTGGATTCGACTCCCACAAGCACCACATTGTGACGTCATCACCGCAGTTTACCACTTGCACCGGTGAGCTGGAGAGCAAAATAGGAGCATCTGCGCATGAAAAAGCGTATGCGTTGGTTATTCAACATCTACATTTGAAGTAGTACAAACGCATGAGAGTAAAATTTTGGCGTATCAGCATAGCAATCCAATTCGGTTTGCTGCAAATCTTAAATGGAACAAATACTTTCTTATTCAATTTCAATAAGCTTTTAGGTGCTCAGTATTACGAGAAATTGATAATGCTCAGTATTACGAGAAATCGATTTCCTATTTGTCAAAAATTGCAAATCGATTCCTTGCTTACCCCCCTGTCAGAGAGTACTTACTTGAATACGTAACTATATGCACTATATGAGAAAATGCTTTCAGCTGCTGGGAAATTGCTAGTGTGGTGAAAAAACTCGTAACTAGCGCGTAAAAATGAAACTTGATTATAGAATTGCATAATATAAAATAGCCACTAAGGTGACGTTGAAAAGTCGTGTCATCTAGCGTACTATTTAACAGTGAAAGTTGATATACACCTGGACGTATCAGTATTAGCTCTTTGAATTTGCAGAATTGGCTCCTTGTGGCTGCGTGCCTGTAGCGCTTCCAACGGCAGTGACTGCCATTGGGCTCATACACCGCTAGAATGGTAAATGCTGTCTTGCTGAAACTGTTGAAAATTTCTTGCCTTTGGTAGCTTTACAAGCAAAGGCATCTCCCAAGTAAAAGTTCTAATAAAGCTAGTTCGCAACGTATTGCATTGTGTTCTAAAGCGGACCAGAATTACGCCAGTTTGCATGAGTCGAGTACCTTCCTATCAGAGTTCACTGTGCAACTTGCAAACTGTGACCACTTTACTTGCCAGTATTTCGGAAATTCAAGTGTGTTTGCTAACAGTTTTGCCATTGTTGCTAAGTGAAAAACCCGACCTCATTTAATATATGTAAAAAAAAGGAAATACAAGCAGATGCAATGAATGGCGGTCTGCAGCACGCGGCGCACCACGTACACGGTAAAGCGCTGTGACAAATTCAAATAAGAGCAAGTTATTAGGAAATTAGGTTGCTTGTAATGCAAGGCTGAAGTTCGATGGCAGTTACACACGTATCTTGCTTCACAATCAACAGCTCCGTGCCATATCATGACAAACGAAAAAGGGCGGGAAAGACGTTGGGCGCATTGATAAACGACGAATGGCGTGAGACAAGCAAGTAGAACACCAATCTAACTATCGTAGTTATCTATTGTGACTAATTCTTGCTTTGCCTGACCTATTTCAACTTACACAAAACATTGAGTACGTCAACACTGATCGGAGAATACCCGACCCTGTTTCTCCCTTGGCAACCAACCCTTTTTTTGTGCCAGGTGCGTTCCACACGACTGGTAACAAAGGTGCGACGAACTTCATCAGGTTGAATGTGTCCATCCACGAACCACCTAAACACAGTATTTGATGCAGCAAAGTATCGTCGCCTCACATGACCGCATAATGATCGTCAATAGTGACAAAGCCTACATAGGGTCTTTGAAGCCAAGTGCAAAAGAACGAAAGGTAAGCAAGAAGCTACAAGAGACAACAACACGTGTCTTCAATTTCAATACTGTATTTTCGTCGGCCAGTCAAATTCAGTACAAAATAATTTACTTTTCACATCCTGGGATTTCGCATCCTGTTCCGCATTAGTGCACCAGTTCCATTCCTCAAACAACGTGCGTTCGAAGCAAAAATGAATGTTGTCATTGGAGCAACATTAAATGGTTTACAAACGCCATCTGATTTCGCAGTATTGGTCACAAGCGTTTCTCATCAACTTTTATTAGTCTATTTTGCTCTTCAGTGCATACATTTTACGCTGCATTTACTTCAGGACATTTTGTGCAAAATGTTTTTCACATGTCCGACTCCAACCTGACGAAATTTAGTGCTTGTAGAATTATATATCCTTCAGTGTGTTTGACTTTCAGCCACAGCAGTGGTTCCCAAACATTTTTAAAGCGCGACCCAAATCTGAGTTTAATGAACATCTCACGACCCAAGCCTAAAACATCGAAAAATGTTTTTTACGTGCTTAGGAAGCGAAAATGTTTCAAACTACTCTACTACTACTTACTATCAACCCTGATACTCTACTGACCTATTTACTGAACTATTCGGCTTTAAGATACTTCCGTAATCAACGAATCTTAACTTAGCAACTACTTACGACTCGTAGCTGCGCTGCATTAAAATTCTCGGAAAACCACTTATGATGCAATAATACAGTTTTACTAAGACGAAGCCAAATGAAATGTGTATGATGCAATAATTCAGTCTACGACGGAATTGAAAGAACTGGCAAAGTGAAAAGAAAAAAGTTCGCTTTGACAGATTTGAATCATCTTGGCGCGACCCATTTTTCGACCCTTCGCGACCCATACTTTGGGAACCGCTGAGCTACAGCACTGCGGGCAAGTAATTATTATTCCAATGAAAGCAAGCGTTTTGATTTAACAACTCAGCAATGTATCTCCTTCTTTTTGACAATCCCTAGATAACTTTCATCCCAATACCTTCAGTTATTCTCACTTTGACACATAAAAAGAGCATTTGAACTCGCGTATTCCACATCGGAAATTTTCTACAAGCAAAGCTGTGTATCCGCACTGGGTATCCTGCTTAAACAACTACGTGAAGGTGCTTCGAAGTTAATTGGTATGGTTGTGGGCAAGCTTAATTTTTCAAAATGAACATTTTTTCATGAAAAAATAATTTATTTTCGAAATAAATTATTTCAATTCACAGTTCTTCAAAACTAAAAAAAAACATATTAAAAACATGAATTAAGAAAAATTCGTGAAGAATTTTCATGTCTAAACGAAATATTTTTGTTGGCGGAGTTGGGCTCCGTAACGAAAACAGAACTTTGTCATGAAATTTCTTCTGTTTCAAAGAATTTGTCAATGACATTAATCTTTTTTTACAAAAATTTGTCAAAAAACAATTCCTTTGTGAAAACAATTTGTTTCATAGGATTTTTTGTGAAAAACAATTTTGAAAGTGATTTCTTCCAAGTACAAACAAATTTTTACCCGGCGGAAAAGGGCTACATATACTGATCATCACACCAATTTCTCAGTGAAACCTTACAGAAGTCTTGAGCAATTTTCCAACCTATCTGCATTTATCTTCACTGTAGCGATATATCTCGCACAACGCTCGATAACGCTGAGTCATAAATGTGAAAAAAACTATTCAAAAACATATGAAGCCTGTTTGTTTTGCAGAAGACAGATGACAGCAAATGACAAAAGACGCTTTGCTGTGTTCCTATTTGTTCAAGTAACACTTTTCCTTATTCAACATCAAGCTGTGGATCCTACATCGGACCAGCATGCTTAGCTTACCCTGATACGAACCTATCTCCTGATAATAAATTCCAAAACGTCAAGGAATTTTCGCCTTCAGAAAAACGTCGAGCTACTCGTCTGTCCCCAACCAGGCATTATTTATGATCTAAACAACAGTTGACAATGTGCTGTAGCATGTCATGCGATTGACGACGAAGGTCCAGGGAGGTTGATTGTGTGACAGTCGACTGTGAGTTTCGTATTATAGAAAATTATTGGATGAAGTATAATAAAAACAAGCAACAGCGCCTACCTGTAGGACATAACTGGAGGATGGGTGTGAGCCGCACGGCATGCTATCATCATCGCATGCCCTTCTTGTATAGACTGTGGAAGAACAACACTGACCGACGGAAGCTCTAAAGCAAATTGATATTATTGTTTGATACGATTATACAGCCTTCCTGCTCACTCCGCTGAGTTGCGAAACACCATGCGCCACACGCAACAGCTTGATAAATATCAAGACGGTGAGGACGAGAAGTTGAAAACGAAGCAATAATTAGAACAACGCACTCGTCTGGTAAAGATAAAAATTCCTCAGTTTCGATGCAACTTGTTGTGAAGTGAAGGTTCGAGTTACAACCAGTGTCATCTTTATTAAATCGTGTTATTCAGCTACAACATATACAATTGTGCTAATTAATTGTTACTTTTGGTAAGTCCCATTTGACAGGTATTTGTTTAATTTCTCGAAGCCATTCTTTAAATATTGAAACATTGGGGTCCGTTGGGACCTTATTCGTTTCAGCATGATATCAATGGTTTCCTAAAAGAAAGAGAAAAACCAGTCTATGAAACAATTTGAAAACCGAAGTTTGACACCATCCACCAAAAAATACAATTATAACGCCCACAAACATAGCTTAGATCAGTGCTTCTTAACCTTTTTCGGTTTCGTTTACCCCTGCCATCGATTGCTGCATTACCATTCACCCCACTGCGAATCATGTCCCATGTGACAGTAATAACCTAACTACTGTGTATGCAATGTTATTGCTGAGTTTTAATTTGTAGAAGATCTGCTTGAGCTAAGTAACTCATTCAAAGACAGCTGATTCCGCATCAACTGTCAAGAAATGCGAAGTTACGAAAGCAACAAATGTAGCCACACGATGCATTTTAACAAGGGACGACACAGAAATCCGTTTACTAACTAAAGCACTCCTTCCGAACTTTAATGATCAACTTTTCAAACTGCAAATGGTTCCTCCAACGCCACCCTCAGTAACGAGTCAATGTTTTTCAGTGCATGTCGCGTTTTAGTTTTCAGGTCGCCCATGGGCGTTGGAAGGATTTTTCAAGGGGTAAGCAATAGTGGATTTTTCTGATGACCAAAAGCATTTTTCCAGGGGGACCAATCTTGGTGAAATTCCGTTTTACCAACTGAAAACTAACAGAAAAACATTTTTCTACAAAAAATGAATAGGTAAATATCAGATTTTAATATTTAGAGGTCCAAAACCCCCTGCCCGCTTTGGACGGCCATGAGCTCGACTAAATACGAAAATCCTGTAACATGTGCGTGGTAGTCATGAGCACCAGTTGTTGCAATGCTTTTAATCTGCGAAGCTGATGAAGCTGGCGGTTCATGATTGATTTCGTCTATAGGTTTACATTTACTTTCATCAAAACATTTTGTGCGTATTTCTCAGACCTTCTCTAGGTATGTATTATCTGAGATATAAATGCGTATTAGATGTTGGAATCAGTACCAAAGTGGTAACAAACAAATATCACAGAGGCTACTCCTGTACTTCAACTGGTAAGGCTACTCTGATCAGTCATCAGTGTTTACGTGTCTTGTTTTCACCCGAGGTGAAGGAAACTTTCGAAAGTACTGCGATTCTACAACATAACCTTCGCAGGAATACAGAACGCTCATACAGAGCAGAGATTCTATCACTCAAGTGAAAAAAACATGGTATCACTCGGTAAAATCTACCCTATTATGTCATAGAGATAGTTAATTGCATCATAGTACGGTTTACCTAAGGTGGTAAGTTGCTGACTCCTTTAGACGTGAAGTTAGAACACTTGAAGTTCGCCATTTATTCATGTTTGCTGATATGTGTTGGGTAAAGAAAACAAGAACCAGAGGGTGCAAAAAGTTAGCAACAACAAAATCATTCACCCCTGCTCTTTCATTCACCTTTGCAAAAATTTCATTCACCCTGGGGTGAACCATTCACCCGGTTATGAAGCACTGGCTTAAATTATTATACTAACACACGAACCTAAAAACTTGAGACGAAAACTTTGGTAGTGATTTCGTTTCAGCGAGTCACCAGACATCTGGCAAGTAAACCGAACGCCGATGTCATTTCGCGTCGGAGTGAAACGCAAGGTGGCACTAGAGTTATACAATGTCTTAAAGAACGTTCCGCTGTCTTGTGACACTGTGACAGTCACTCCGTCATTGACGATAACTCCCTCTGTTGAAACAAAAAAGTACGGGCCAGACCCAATAGAAGTTTTTAATTAACTACATCTGAACGGTAGAAATGATGTGGAAAAAAACTAGGGATACATTCCAGTTTTCTGCAGTATACATGTTCCTCTCAATTACTGTATTTAAGTTTTAGGAAAAGCATGTGAGAAGTTTTGCGGATAGCTTCCGAAGTACAGAAAGGTTTGCGCCTCTTGCGCAGAAAGTTCGGTTACTTACCGTCTATAATGGATCGTATATTTACAACATGTCTAAAAGATCTTGGCGAAACTAGCAGAAACCACTGTTCACGAAGTTGCACTAAGGGCTGCTAACCTACAAAAATTATATATTTGACAAACTTGCAGTGCTTGTAAGGGGAACAAATCGGGATACAACTTTCAATTCAATAAACAGTCATAGCAAGAATATCCACTTATTCGTGTTTTATTTTCAAGTCTTAACAGCATTTGTCAACAGCCCTTTCGGCAACATCTAGCGGCAAATAATATGATGGCCAACTGTACAAGTACCCTGTCAACCACAGAAGGAAGGGAAAAACTTACCTTTGTACCATTTAAGTGAGGCCGGAGGTTTCCCATTGTACGCTAGACATGTCACTGTAGCCTGGCGATCAGCAACAACTTCAAAAGTCATGTCAATTTCGTTCAATCCATCAATGTAAGGCCCATCTGGTGGTACTGCAGAACATCCATTTCAATTTGGGTGGTATTTGAAAAACAAACAATATGTAAAGACCGTGGGCCCGAGTTGTAAGTAGGGCCTGGATTAACACTACTCAGGAAACCTTATTTTGCCACACGCGTCAGTAAAAATAGGGTATAAATAATGCTACCCATAATTTGCATACGTCTTCCTGGGAGACGTGACATCCGTTATTTCCAGACCAAGCTCGTGCTTTCTTGCGCAAGTTGTCTGGATGCTTGAGGAATATAACAGCGTTTTGTCAACAACTACTGATGCCGATATCGGTAAAACCCAAAAAGCGGCCGATGTATCGGTCGATCTCTAATCCTATATAAAGGCTTTCAGGGAGATTTTTGTAAAATAACTCTGGCACCAGTCGATTTATCCCTGAAAATCAGGAAAAGTCATGGAAGCACAGGTTTCTAAGATTTTTCTAAGTATGTGAAATCAATAAAAAAACAAGCCCCTGGGTAGTGGACCACCCACGGTTTCTGAGCAGGAAGTTTGTCAAAAATTATCGGGTCAATTTCGGGCCTGCATACAAAATGTCTTCGCAACGACGGACACTTTTGTCGCCGGTTCCTCTTAAGCAATGGAGTTGATTAAATCTTCAATAAAAATGATTAAATGTGAATTATTAAGTCATGTCTACTTTGCTACGCCACTAACACCCGGATGTTGTGCATATCTTGACTAACTCGTAAATATAGCTTTCGGGCCTACACTGAACTTCAAAAATAAATTTCGGGCTCGGGTCGGGTTTGGGCTTCACAATGAGGCCCATTTGCAACTCTGCCGTAGTCATACGGTTTGCGTTTCGCAGCAATATAAAAAAGATGCAAATATTGAAAAACAATCTCCTTGAAGGTGCATAACGGCCAGCGACGATCCAAGTTGGTTGAAATTGATCGGTTGTGGTTGACGCCGAGAAGGTTCTTCACATAGGACGCGGAATTGGCTTTCAACGCAGTTAAACTACACATGTGACCGATCGTTGTCAGTATGATGCCGCGTTACTCTTGCGGTATCTCCGAAATGCGTTTAAACAGCATGCTTGCCCGTAAGATCTGTGCAAGTTGTGATGGCCAATAGATTTCTGTAAGTGTAGGTAAAGAAAAAAAACACGCCTTCATGTTATCATAACTTTAGCTTGTCTTGCTACTGGCATTTACCTTGATATCTTTGCATGTTCGGTATTTGGTTGCTCTGTCATTGGGTTTGGTCGCAGTGTTTCTCATGCGAGTTTGCCCATTGGAGACACTGCATTACGTTCTACGTGGTTGGATGGTGACCTTGATTTGATTGATTTAATGTTTCATAGGACTCAGCCAATAAATAGAAATAATACAAAAAAACATCATGCAAAAAAGTAACCAATTGTCAGTAGATATTACAATAAGAATTTATCAGTGTTAACAGCGATTGTCACTGTGTATACATAGGATTGGTGAAAGACTATGGCAGTCATCTCTAGTCAACCAACCCCGTTTATTAGTGATTGACAGGTGTTAGAAAATAACACCTGGAAATAAAACAAGCACAGTTAGAAAAACAGACAGTCGGCTGCCGAAAGGTTTGCACGTTTTAGACTTGTCAAATCATCAGATATGAAGTCGTTAGGCGAAACATACTTGTAATCTGATGTTCTCGATACTGCAAGTACATCCGCGCAGTTGTTCATGAAAGGTTGGGAGGTCCGGCTGCATCTGATCTATTTTATTGTCAGTTAAGAATAAAGCAATTCGTATTTCCGTCCAGCTTTACGCAGGACAAAGAAAGCTTACTTTGAAAATACCTAGATTGTCCACCTTGAGGTTATCATGGTCCAAATATAATTCTTTCCATCATTCTTTCCACGTGAAAACCGAAATATGTAGCAATAATGCACACTCTTTCAATTATGAAAACATGTGTAATGAATAGGGGCATACCACGTGTATTGCAAGAAACTTTCAAAACATGAGGGAACATTACCTAGCACCGTCACTTTGACTGCTCTTGATTTGACGAAATAGTAGACAATTTGACAATCATAGAACGCGTCATCTTCTTCCTGCACATTTTCAATGTGTAGAAAGTGCTCTCCTGCGGAAACGTTGCCCACCATTGTGTACCTTTCAAAATCTAAAACATTTAGAAGTTACTGAAATCTAAAAATGTAGGTTGTGTGCACATTATTTCATACTGTACTTGACAGTTTTTCATTTTGCGAAGTACAGCACTTTATTTAACAGACCAAGTCACACAAGAATAACATGATCATTGCCAGTGAGTAAAGATGAAGGATGTTACTTATTAAGCATACAATTCATGAAACTGCTTATTTTTCGATCGCTGTGTAGCAATTTATTGTAAAACAACGTACAATTTTGCGGTTAATTGAAATCTAACATATTAGTTTTAGCACTATCAACGTCGGAATTGTAAACTGGGTCTATTTATAATAAAGGTGAGAATACCACTTAGCCACCAAGCACACATTTAACGCCACAAAAGCTGTAACACGTGATGTGAATAAACGGAGTCATTAATAATATTCAGGTCATAGTAAGGCCAAGTAGAAAGTGTTTTTCCCGTCAACGCCTCGAAGCCGCCTGTTTTTTGAGTTTTTTGTTTTAAAAAATGAATGAAAAGATTTCTGCGTCGATATAAACCATCACATCAACGAATTTCTCCAGCGCAAATGGAGAAAGCCAAATTTCGAAGATTTTGTGAATGGAAATTCACCTATGCGCAAAAATTCCGACGCTTGAATAGGACCAGAATTCCTTAAAAAATTCAAACGCCGACCGCATCTTGAAAAATAGAAAGTGCCCGCTTCCTTCCTTTTTCACAAAAATCCGGACAAGAAATACATTTTTTCTTGGCCTATGCCGACCAAAAGTGATATTTTTGAGAACGTTGTTTAACAGCATGATAGCATGATATATATACTAATATAGTAAAAAGGTTTGATTATTACTTTATATTAGGAAGATATTTTGTTGAATACCCTTTATTCAAAAACATGAAGCTAATGATTTTTGTTGCGATGTGTAAGCCAGCCGCCAGTATACCAATTAATCTACAGTATTTGTAAACCTTAGCACGGTTAATGTTTTATCGATATTTTATTACTATGAAAACAAGTTATACAAGTTTCGACAAAGGCCCTACAGCTAGGGGGCCGTCTCTCAGAGGCCCTGGCTGCCGTCATGGCAGTATGGTTCCCCTAAGCTAGACCTAAACAAATTCAGTTGTAAACCAAGCAAGTGCGAGTTCCGTAATGAGATTTTTCGAGGTCGCCAAAAACTCGAGCTGACAAATACCCCTCTTTCAATGCAACCAACTAGCTCAGACGTGTAATAAAAATCAGCCAAAACCCTATAAAGTCTAGAGCAGGGGTTCCTAACCTTTTTCTGACATGTACCCCTTCAGCATTTTCACAAATGGATATGTGCCCCTAAAATTTCTTGTGACAAAATATTTCATCATGGCTAATTTTAGATATACTTGACAAGAAGCATATACTGATTTTTGAAAAAAAGATTCACTGATTTATGCATAAATATTTGGAAAAAATAATATATTTTTCCTCTCCATTGCCAACCTCCAATGTGCCCCTTCGCATAAGAAAATGTAACCCTACTAAGAGTACATGTACCCCATGTTGGGAACCCCTGGTCTTTCGGGATGAGCACCATAAAATTCCATTTCGAAAAGGTCTAATGAAATACAACAATTATTTCGTATTTTTTCAGTACACGATATTTAAGCCAATGCTGCTATTTAAACAAACTGAAAATTGTTTTGCTACTTACAACTAATATTACGGCCATCTAACAAAGCAAGATGATCTCTTGTCCAAAGCACAGGCAATAGCTCAGTTCCATCACTCGGCAATCCCTTCACTACACACCTCAGTGTAACATTCCCGTTCTTAAAAACGGTAACGTCAGCAGCTTCTTCAACGATGACAGGCTTTGCATGCACTGATGTCATTGTCGAAAAATTTCCTGAAGATTTTAGATGTCATATTTTTTATTTATGCTAAGAATGATAGGTTTAGAAGATATTTTGAAACAAACTAGTTGAGTTTTTGGATTCATAGCCGGAGTGTAATGTTTCAAGTCGTTAGGAAAAGCGCTGTATAGTTTTTCGCATGAAAGCAGGTGAATAATGCCTATAAATCAGGCAGTAATGCTAGCTGTACAAATAACTCATCTTTAGTCGATAAAATACACCACATTGTGTGGTTTCATCTGAAACGTTTATATTTTTCCTGCCAACTTACGATGTGCGCGATGCACGCCAGCTGGGATTTAGAAAACCTGGCAGCCAGTAACAGAGTTAAAAATTTGACTTACGGTAAATTCAGCTCCTCGAAGGTGTGAATTCAGTTTGACATCTAGCATTTTTGATGACATTAATACGGTTACGTTAGTGATACAGTAACCTCAAAAATTTGCAGGAAGACAGGCAAAGCCCGAAGCCAAAAAGTGAGAAAACAAAAAGTGAATTTTTGCAAAACATCGCAAGAGACATACGAGCGTACGGCATCTTAGAGTCGCCGAGGTTTTACATAGACTCACGCCACGCAGTTTGGGAAAGAACGAACAACGTAGCATATACCCACCATAAAGAACGTAGCATATACCCACTGTGAAGCCAAGTCAAATGCTGCAAAAACAGTTTAAACTTACTCAAAAACAGTATTAAAAATTTCACTGATTTTTCGGCTGAAAGTTTTGACGTAAAACTCCCTGCCGATATCCCTTAATATTCAACAGAAATTCAATACTTGTTGGGAAAGAATGGTGACCAAGTCGTTATACATATAATTATGACATGGTTCCTCTTGCTTTGAAAGTACCAACTTCTGGGCAACAGTTTTGACGTACTTGCAACCGAAACTGATAAAACTTACCCGAGGAAAATTCGCATTTAGTAAACAATTGAGTTTGTTAACTATACCTTCAAAATTCGAAGGTGACGGAAAACACACATTGATTGCTAGCAATGTCAATAGAAAATGATTTTAGCTGCATAGCAATGGAAGACGATTTCACCTGCATGCCAATGGAAGAAAATTTCAATAGACGACAGCAAAGCAAATACCGGGATGGCATAAATGCCCCGATTTTACAAACTACTTTGCGTATCAGAAACTTGCGTTATTGAAATATTGTAGACCTATTTTTTTAACAAGTTAACTTGCAGCATTCTAAACAACGTGCGTTTGGCGCCACTGCATATCTTTAATGATAAAAACAGGCCTCCATCTTAAATCACTCAACTTACCAAAATATAGCATAACTGTAGCTGCTAACAGACGTTTTTCAAACATTCCCATATTCACCCGGCCCCAAAACTATTAAATATACGATTGACAAACACAGGTATTTTCTAATCTGCAAAACAGTCAAACAGTTATACTCGTTAAACAGGGTGAATAAGATGTAAAGACTGGCGATGCGTAGTGAAGTGAAATCCATTTCTTATCAAAAATTTGCAAAAGATTCCTTGCTTGTTTCACCTGTGGAGTGGAGTTACTTGCATAAAAAGGGTGTTAATAAATATCATTTGATATAAACATATCTTAGTAATTTCACACTTTAGAAGTATGAAATTGAATAGGCTTAATGTTTTGAAAAACAAAACTTATTCACAACAATTAGATTAAGGAATTAAAACCGTATGAGGATGGTATAAACGATTTCACAAGTTTTCAATATTTATTCATAAAATTTAACGAACATTCTGGCGATTCGTACAAATGCTCCCTGAATCTTCCGGTCAGTGTTGCCACTCTGTTGTTACGGAAAAGTACTAGATTTCATGATAAAAAAAATATTAGATTCACAAAAACATACTAGATTACAAAAGCAAACTTACACACAGTGAAAGTGCGCAGATGTGTTGCAATGCCAACCATAGACATTGTGCAACTCATTGAAAACCAGAGACTAAGAAAATGGGAGATGGCAGCAACGCTTGACTTTGTTTGTACAGGTCATTGAAACTTTAAACAGATTACCAAGTGACTTCGCAGCGGTTTAACTCAAAACATATAGCATTATCTTGTGTAACTTAACATTTAATTAGGTAGAATTTTTAGCAAATTACAATTGCATTAAATGAAAAGGTCTCAATTACAGTTACTATTACACAAACTTGTGTAATTAATTACACAAAATTATGTAATTACTTACACAAAATGATGTAATTAATTACATTCAGCTCACTCATAAAAAACACTACATAGCCAGAAAAAAACACTAGAACACAAGATGAAATGAAAAACACTAGATCTAGTGAAGAAACACTAGGAGTGGCATCACTGCTTCCGATGAACTACTGATAACTGACAATTCAGAAAATTTGGCCCTGCACAAACAACGTTTGTCTTTGAACTTTATGTGCCGTTTCCGATTCTGTACCGCATGCAGCCAGGGCGTAAGGAGGGGGGCAAGCGGGCACAATTTCCCGGGCGCCGTATAGTCCCAAAAATGTCACAAGTACCTTCTTCAATAGAGTACATTTGCTTCCGAAAGACCTCAGGTTCAAACCTGGGGGCGCCAAACTTGCTTCTTTCACCAGGCGCCATCTAACCTCGTCAAGGGCGTACGCAAGGGGGGGTTGGGGTCAAAACCCCCCCTTGAGCTTGATATTTCACAAAAGCTTTATTATCTTTGCAAAGGAGATTAATTGTTTTCGCATACTTTTTGCTTGTTAATTTGTCGACTTAATGCAAATACCACGGAACGGAATTAATTTGCATGCAAATTTAAAGGAACATTGTAAATGGACCAAAAAGTAATAATAGGTTTTGGTGGGAATCTGGGCTATTGTCTGCGTCCAGAAACCATCTCACCACTTTTTGCAGACTTTTCGTCCACTACGCATGCTTAAGATTGTGTTCTGCGATAGTTCGCTTTATCCGAAACAATTGTCTTTGTTTTGTCTGCTATGGCAGATCAGCACAAGCACTGATAGCAGTGGCTACATTACCAATTTATTCAGCATAATAGAATTGTTGCACGAGCTCAAAAACAGCAGTTTTTAACATAGAAGCATTCAGGCATTTGATGATGTCTCAGCAGGGACAAAGAAAAACTAAAAGTTTGCTGGGCTTCTATGCATAACAAAAATTTGAAAGTTACCTTGCGTACTTTATGCGCATTCTCAATTCTTGTGTAGTTTAGCAAGATTCGATCTTGCAAACCGGGTTGTACGCCGAGTCCAGCCCCACACCTATGCTCGACTGCTCGTGTTCGACAAGACATTAACGCAGTCTCATTTTTGTGTTGTAAATTGCTCTGACGCAGTGATGGGTGTGTTTTACTACCCTGTTTTAACACGTAGAACGACATTTTTGCAGTTATGAACTGCTGTGTCGTAGCGTTGATTTTATTTTCCTCCGATATCGTGACTTGGAGCGCTGATACATTATATTCAATGCAATGACACATAAAATAAAGGGAGCGCGTGTAGAAGAAAATGCCTATTATGTCAACAAACTTCGCCAAAACGTTGGTTTGGAAACATGAATATGACGTCAAATTGTGACGCCACAAACAGCGCACACCAAATACAAATGACCATCATATGCCACTAAATGAAACCCCCCATGAAAATTTTCTGCGTACGCCACTGAACCTCGTTACGCCTCTGACCGCAGGTGGTCCTGTTTTATTGAATTCTCTTACAGACGCACGCTGCACAGTCTTGTTGGACCTAACTTAAAATGTTAGTAACTAGTCTCCACACAGGTGAAGAGTTTGAATCAATCGGCAAATTTTGGAAATATTAGGTCGCGTACCTGACCTCTCTTGGTAGCGTTTGGGAATATCAGCAACCCAATGCTATCCGCAGCTGACCTCCACATCTTGTGCCCTGCTGCAGCATTCTTCCGAAATCGCTTTATTGATTCGCAAACCGCTACAGACGCAACAACGCGAAGCACACGGATTAGTTTGCAGATACGCATCACTTAAAGAATAAAGGTTTGCCAAACTCAAAATACTGTACATTGTGACCTTGCGTCACAATATGAGCACCGGTTTGCATCCCTGCTCTGACGCAGTGAACTCAAACTATGGTACGCGCACCGGTGCAGTTGACTGCTTCATTGACGCTATATTGGAAGGCAGGTCTTCTTGAGCCAGAGGTGATCACTATCCGGTTTGCCGGCTGGACATCCGGCAGGATTGGAAGTTTTCAACAGCGTACGGATATCCCAAAACTGCTTTAACGCTGGAACCGGATACGGATAAAGATATCCCATCCGAAACGCTTTACTTGATATTTTGAGGATTCAGCCTGTGAAGAAAATTTTGGTCACTTTTGACCTCCTGGAGAAACTTGTACATTGCACAATCATTTATTTATCTTGGGAAGCATCTTTTCAGCGTTATGTGCCGTGCCTCCGATTCTATTTAAGCATTATTAAAGATACACTTTTGGATAGTTTTCGGATACGTATAGTGTGATTTGAACTAAAACAGGATTCAGATCGGATACGGATATCATCTTTGGAAACAGGACAGGATAGTAAAAAACACTATCCGATCATCTTTGGTTTGCGCTGCCTGCTGTCCGGTGGACTGCTGTGCTGCTGTGTTAGTGATAATTCACTTGCTTCGTGATGGAACATTTGAATGGTGACGCAGACGCCATAGTTAAGTACAAGCAAGGAGTTTACGTACTGTTGGGTTTATTATGTGTAATCCTGCATACAACAGCTTTTTTCTAGATTTATATGGAGTACGACACTTTATTTTAATCAATGTGAACATGACAAGAACGGCAATGGTTAAGTGATACATTAACACGTGATGTACCTATAAAAACGATACTACCAATTCCATCCACGTGTCTGGGCAAGATTGGCTTTTCAACCATACAGTCATTTAAAGGTAAGGCACAGACATGCGTCACACATCCATGCTCCTCTTCACGTAGCATTGTCCTCGATTGAACCGCAACTGGAAAAATTGATACTAAACAAGCATTCGGCGCGCTACCGTTTTGCAATGTACGCTTACTGACAGTTCACACATTTTCGAAATAATTGCACAAACATAAGCAGGGTTGTTTCTCGTAACTGTGACTATCGATCACTGTTATTTCAATCAGGGTTGCCAGATCCTGACAAATCAAATATGCCAAACTGCTCAGTAAATTTGCCAAATATCTTCCAAAAATGCCAAACAAACCGCAACAAGCTGATGGCTGTCGGTTTTGAATTTCCCGAATGAGCGATGGCAAAATGCAATGTTGCTATGGAATTAAGCCTAGTAGAATTATGCATATAAATCAATGAATAATTGTTGTCTCTAAACGTACCATCTCCTCATAGAAAATGCTTAATAAATATATCTTTAAATGTTTGAAACAATAAAATACAGGTTGTAAAGCTGCAAACATGCACCAATAAGTAGTTTTTAAATACTTTCCATCTGATAAAAGCGTTTGATATGTTAGATATGTCACAATTCCACAAAATATCTGTCACATAATGCAGTCACAGAAAACCCACAGAAAACACATTAAGCTTTCCAGGATCATATGGATCAAATCGCTAGGCAAAATGTGCCATACAGCTTCAATCAATGCCAAACAGGCTGAAAAAAATTCAAAAATTTAAGTTCAAAGCAGTCAGCTTTTTAAAAAACGCCAAACAACGATTTTTTGCCAAAACCGCTGAAAAGGCCAAAAACTTGCGAAACTCTGACGTACATGCCAAACAGCATTTTCTCATGCCATACGAAATGTGAAATAAATTTAAATAAAAACTTAAAATAAGACCGAATTTCTGGAATTTGACATTAAAAATGCCAATCTAGCAACCCTACTTGTAACTTATATTTGCTACCACAGTTAATACAGATGGTTTAATGTCACTTGTCATGTCGTACATCCACAACGTGATGATGGGCGCTCTGAAGAATTATTCCCAAGTGGGCAGTAGTGGATTTTTCCAGGGGTAGCCAAAAGGATTTTTCTAGGGTGGGCTAAAAGCGGCTAAATTTCATTTTACCCACTCAAAACTAAAAAACAACCTTTCTTGCTAAAAATTTCATAAGAAAACATCAAATTCCAAAATTCAGGGAGCCAATGCCCCTCCTACCCCTCTTCCAACGCCCATGAATGTAATGTAACCAATTGTTTTATGTCCGTTGGTGGTATTAGTGTTATTAATGCGCTTGCGACCAGATGTACAATCAAGAAACTCGAGGTTAACAACGTTACAGAAATACAAGTTTGGTGCGTACGGTAGGATGAAGTAAAAGCACTGCCGCTTTGGTGTGTATATGCGATGCGCTAACTGCACAATCTTGACAGCGAATGACAAAGCTCTGGCAACGTTGCTGTGCAGGAAATGTATTCGTTAAAATTGATCAGTCATATTACATGGCTCGACGGACGCATTTACTCAAGTACCGCAGATCAGTTATGACGGCAATAAGGTCCTCAGCAGCTTCAAAGAGCCTCATTAGGCACCCATAAATACAGGCCAATTTCTCAACCCAGGACTTAAATTTACAATAAAAACAGCCATAACTTATTCTCCTGAACTAGCATCAGTATAGTAATGGAAGTGTTGAACAAGTGTCACTTTTTTGAAATTACGCTCTTTTCTCTGTGAAATTGCCTTCATTGCTTTTACAAGTTTTCTACGCTACTCACTACCAAGTCAAAATTATACAGAACCTTTTGCTTACTACGTTTATACAATTTTCCACCAGGGTCCCAAAAGCTAAGGGTGCCCGGTATCAGTCTTCGTATCCCCCGTAAAATTTCTCTCGGAGGCCCTGATAAATCGTGTACCAAGGGTCATCACTCATCCACCATAATACACCCCCCAAACAAATGACATTGAGATCGTCAATGTCGACAAGACCGAAAGAAGCCTTTTGGAGTTTTACAAACTTCCAACAAAACCAGATAGGCTTGCGCGGCCCGTTGCCAGTGCGGGCCGCAACTGATGCGACCTTGAGTTGCAGTAAAAAAATACAAACAACACAAAAGTCATTCCTTCCAATGATATCATTTTGGACGTTTTGAGGAATAAAAACAGTTTGTTTCTGACGTCCATCATGCGATTTTACTCAGCCTGCGGTTTTTGCGTTGTTCTTTCTGATACACTCTACTATTTCATCAAGGAAAACGCGTTTTAAACATAGTAGCTCTCACCAGGCACCGAACCATTCTTTGCATTATTTTCATTTTCTGCTTAAATTACTTGAGGTTTACCAGCATCAGACTCGTATACTTTCAGCCATAAAAATTATCAAGTTAATCAATATCATGCAAATTGCAACCGCACAAGTAACATACGTAAGTATTTTCTAATATCAAATGCAATCTGCAAAACCACATAAGACTCTCTGCTACGGAAGCAATTCAATTAAGTGGCGAACTAACAAGCTGATGTACGACTCGGTTTAAATATTCGCTGGCACAGAACTCTTGTTGGGCTTTAAATAGTTGGCATTATTTGGTACTAATTTTCAGCATTAGGTTTAGAGTGATTTAGTCAGTTGGTTGAGATACTTCCACAGACAACCATTTGCATCTACATAGTTTTGGTCGAGACTGTACGCTAGTATGACCATCAAAGCAGATGACTGTATGTATACCCTGTTTTTTTTTAAGTTCGGATTTGGTGACCGCCAAGGTATTTTGAACGGCCGAATCTCATCAGAGCATAAAATATTTATGTTGCGACATTTTGCCTGATATAACGCACAAATTATAGTGTATAAACTCGTGGCGGTGTCAATATATTCGCATGCAGAGTTGCCATTGAGGATAATCTCGTTAGTCGTAACATCAGACTGTTGCCTTCTTCAACATCAGATATTTACGTTAGATTCACATAAGCGAAATGCTTCTATTGCCTATACCTAACAAAGCCCGATGCAACCTCGTTGATTTTGAAATAGAGCGAAGTTTAATTCATTTATTCATGTTCATGCCCGCTTTTTCTCTATGGCAGCGTTTTTAACCGAGTGGCTGCCAGGGTTCCGCTAAAATAAATCGATTTTGCCTGGGACGAAATTCGCAACCATAGTTCTATGTGTTTGTAGCAGTATACATATACATTTGGACCATTGCATAGGGTTACATGTGCAACATTTGCGGAAGATTCCGTTGCAACAAAATGGTTGAAAAACACTGTTCTATGGAGTGGCCCTAGGAGGAACCGAACTACGTACCTCACGGTCAACAGGAATTTCATGTAATTTTGCTGGTTCACACCACACGGGACCAAACAAGGTAGGAGATGTAGTCACTCCACCTTGTCATTGGGCAACCTCTGGGCCGCGTTCCCGTGAGTTTAGCCAGAAGGACTTGCCTCGCAAGTCTTTCGTGGGGCATTCTGGACACATGGCCGAACCAACGTAGCTGGGATCCTCGATTCGGTGGAGAAGTGGTTTGACATTCAGGGCTCTGCGAATTTTCACTGCTGCGCACTTTGCCGCGAAGTGTCACACCGTGGACTCTTCGCAAAAATTCTATCTCTGTCGCTTGCACTTGCGATAATATTATTTCAGTCACTACCCAAGAGTCATGACAATAGGTAAGGATCGGAACAAAGACTGATTTAAAAACTGACAGCTCACGCAGAACCGCGTTAGCTTTACCAATCCGCATAACAATCTCCTCGTTCCGCCACTCGTAAATACCACCCCAACTTCGCAAGGTACTTGAACTTCACATGCTGCAGTGTATTGCTGCTCATTTGCAGCATACACTAACTTGGGTTTCTAGAGAGACATAATACCTCGGTCTTTTTAGCGCTGATTTTCATTCTAGCTCGGTTGTACGCAGCAGAAAACCGATCGAGTGCATGCTGAAGACCCTGTTGAGAAGATGCAAGCAGTACCAAATCGTCCGTAAAAAGTACAGTTGATCCTCCAACTACAACTGTGACACCCTTGTCGACTCGGCTGTGACTGTCTATCCAGTTCATGTAGAGCAACCATATCCAACCCAAATGGCTTACTGAGCCAAAAATGATGTCTCTATCTTAAACAGGGCCGCACATTGAATGACATATCAATGAGGGCCGCAATGTTTAATCTTTTACTTTGATCTTAGCACACAAAATTTAGTTTAAGTCAATGTACTGAAAGTGTTCGATTCCTAACTGTAATGGTAATAGATCTAATAAAGTGGCAGTGAGGACTGCACCTGCATCAAAAATGTGAAAATCAAGATTATCGAAATAGGACAAGTTGTCAGTATTTAGGATACTTATACTACAGTGAAAACCTAAACTGAGCCGCACAAAACCTTCGACTGGGCCGCGGGCTGGACGTAGCTGCTGTAGAGTCTTGAACGAAGAGGAGGAGGTGGTGACAGCATACACCGTAGTGGAGACAAACATCCACGGCGAACGGTTGTGATTTAACTCCCCGACACGGACAGACTTCTGAGCACGAATAGAGACTTGACGGCCAGTAACAGGCGGCAGTCAACACCGCACTCCCGCAACAATCCCCAAAGCTTTTCATGAGGAACCCAGTCGAATGCTTTTTCGAGGTCGATAACACATGTGTAGACGTCTTTGGCATGCTCCCAAGATCTCTCGAAAATTTGCTGGTGAGTGTAAAATTGACCTGCAGTACTACGGCCGGGAAAACCGCACTGGGTATCATCCAGCTTTGGTTAAAGTATTTCGTGGAATCTTTATTAAGGTACTTGGCATGTACTTTTCCTGGGAGGCTAAGGAGAGAAATGCCCCTGTAGTTGGTGCATTCACTCCTGTCTCCTTTTTTGTGCATAGGGATGATCACCCTAGTTTGCCAATCTTTCGGTGCTTTTCCAGAACACCAGACCACTTGACCCACACGAGTCAGAGAAAGAACTCCTTCGAGATTGATGAAAGAAACTTTAAACATTATGAATCAAACTGAATTTCATCCTACAAAGGAGAAGAAACGTGGAAAAACAACAGCCCAGTCAACACCAGATTAGTCACCAAAACATGAGACACCAGAAATTTCTCTCAAAACATATCTCATGTTAAAATACCAGAAGTGGCAATACCACTTGCAAGCACGTTGTATCACTTCCGCATCGTGTATCAGTCTACTGGACTGTTATTTTCCTTTGTTGCGTCACTGCAAATTTGATAGTTTGTTTTGCTTCGTTGTTCCTTCTGTGGCCTTTTCCTTTCCTATATAAAGTGGGCAGCTGGGGTTATAATTTTTACAATTAGATACAGGGTTCCTTTTGCTGGGTTTCTCCACCCATGTATGGTTTTTTATTCCACCTGGGAATCTAGGTTTGGTTATGAAAAATCCCCTTAAATCTTTTTTTTGAAGATACAAATTCAGCATTGAATAAATATACAATAAATCTTATAATAAAAATATATCTTCCAGTCATTGCAGTTTTCGCACGCGCTCATCAAGTGAAAGAAGTACGCATATCGAATGAAACAAACCGTTTCATACCCTCATACCAGTACCGGTGCAGTCAGCCATCCATCTGCGTGCTGCGATCAGCAAGCCGCGCGCAGGGGTGGATTCAGACAGTAATATTAGGGGGGGGGGCGATTTCAGTAATATTTGGTAGTCAAGTCTACCGGATTCGCTACTGTAAGAGGGATGAAGTATATTTCACAAAAGTTCTGTGACAAAACAGTGGACGACAAAATGGCCTTATATTGCGAATGCTGTTTTCCGAATTTGAAAAAATCGTGGTGAATGAAGTTACTTTCGTGGGTTTTAGCCCCTGGATCCGCCCCTGGCCGCGCGGTTGCGCGCACAACATAAATTAAAAACAGTTACACAAACAGTTGAAAGATTTGAATTTGGGTGGACGAGGTGTATGGTTATTTTCTCAGATGCCCGTTGAAGAAATAGATGAAACTAGGTTTGAAATGATTGTTTACATTTCTTGTTTGCCCTATGCAGGCAAATTTGAAAACGATTTCCATTATAGGGAGGAGTTGTTGCCAGCTCAGGGATTTTAGATCTTGCTGCAGCTCAAGATCTCACAAAATGTCGTAGTTCACTAGCAAATGTGGCCCTGCATTTTTCCCATCTTGTGCCTGAAGATTAGTTGAAGTTTTTGGTCGATGAACAGAGCCTATTTTGGCAGTTTAAAGGTTTCTCCTTGACCAATAAATCTATTCCTGATTTCTTGTATTCTCTGCTTAATATCAAAGACGGCTTGGATAACTCGAATTTCGGAATACTTTTTGATTTTATGGTCAAACTTACGGTCATATTAAACAAAAGCTCGCTGAAACAGACACTGTAAAGAAAGCTTGTTAGCAACATGCGTTGAGGATGCAGGAAAACGTTGTCGAGGATGCAGGAAGCGTTGTCGAGGATACCGGATAAATGGACACCTAACCTGAATTAAGAGATGTCATCAATGCAATATGTCACCACTCACCAGCGTTATAAAAATTGTTTTGAGCAACAGAAAAGCGGTCCAAACGTTCACGTTGCAGAAGAAAATTTGGAAAAGCAACTATAATTTTGGCCTACTATTTTAGCCATCATTTCAACTCATGTAATTACACCAATGCATCTTTTTGCAAAGTAACATTTCTGTTTTTTGTAAGAAAATGTGTTTTTCTGTGTACAAACTGGGCATATTTGAAATCGAAATAACTGCATGGAAGCCCTGATTCAGGGGCGTAACGAGGGGGAATGGGAGTAACAATTCTTCGGGCGCGGGGGGG
>Ga0210059_1000831_pt1 | contig 43101 bp, 18 predicted proteins | sample Ectturendosymbi2_FD_188042 | JGI IMG/M metagenome (GOLD analysis project Ga0210059, IMG submission 188042) | Ecteinascidia turbinata endosymbiont from Florida, USA - Sample 2 (SPAdes) (version 2) | ecosystem: Host-associated > Tunicates > Ascidians > Unclassified | place: Key West, Florida... | reverse complement strand
GTGGTACCAACAACTCTACAAACGACCGTCTTGCCTTCAGTTGAACCAATAAATCAAAGTTGATACTAAAAAGCAAAAACAACAAACAAAAATATTTACCGTTTTAAAGACATGAGCAAGGTGAAAACACATTTTTATCATTCCTATTTCGGCACTTAGATTGAGTGCAACAGGGAGAGTGAGTGTGATAACGATGCAAGATTTTTTTCTTTCTTACAGAAAGCGCTTCGCAACAAAAATTTCGTTGTCAAGTGTGTGACATGCTGTTGTTTCACGCAACACTGGAACGCCGAGTCGTACAACACGGCTTATAAGTAACTAAAGGCTTCAACATGCTGTCCTGGTTATGAAAGCAAGCAAATTGCAACATTTTCTTCCAACCAATCCAAAAGACAGCGTTGCGTCAACAATTACGTTGCACTTTGAAGCAAAGCGTAACATTTTCCATCAAGCAGTTGCAAAACCAATAAATATTTGGCGGCAGCCAAGCAGCAGCACTACCAGCAGACGCGCACAATAAATTTTTTGTTTCAAATACACTAACTGGGCATTTTTGACATTGTAAACGAAACAAATGAGCAAGAGCGATGAGTCAATATTTTTTCGATAATACCATTTCTCAAAGAGAGAAGAGACAATGCAACGATGTCTATTGTCTTATGACCCGGAACCACGAGCTAAGGCGAATGAAGTAACACAGTAACAGATTTCAAACAGATGCATAAAAAGTCCAATTGCATAATCTACTGAGTGCACTTGGCCTGCTAGTAAATCTTGCCATTACAAGCTGCTTTAGGCTGCTTACAATGTAGTTCTACGTCACTACCGTAACATAAGACGTAAGTTTAGTTATCGGTTGCCAAAGACGAAAATGTTTACGTCACTGTCTTCACATAGATCCAAGTTAACCAAGATTTACCTAGGCAGCTCCGAATGGTAGGTGTGTTTAAACTATCTTGTGTAGTAATTGCCCATTACCGGTTGAAGTAGTTATCCACTTGTGAAACAAATAACAATGTTAAACCCTTTTTCATGAGTTTTTTCCTATTGCGCATGCCTAAGGCAGCAAATGTCTGCAAGTGGAGGTAATCGGTGATTTACCAAGACACCAATTAAACGCGTGAACTGCTATACATACATGTGTGTGAACTACAGAAAGGAAACGAAAATAGCCATCTTATAATACGGATTTCACAAACTATATTTTTTGTAGAGTTCCTTTATTAAAAGCGGACAACGCACGTGCACAGAATGCTGTCTCCATTTCTTTTCCAATTGCAAATACCGTTAGCGAGGAGCAACACTTTCATGGGGTAAATTGAGTTAATGACATATTTTCAAGATGTCATAAAGAGAGAAAATATATCAACCCATTTACGGTAAACCATTTTGATGAAATGCACCTAACTCTGAATAATGGAATGTGACAGGAGGATACGCACCAGAACGCACAAAATCACGCGAAAAATCTCAAGAAATGAAAAACATGCATTAGGTTTAAATTTCTGATAAATCATATAATCATATTACCGAAGTTAAGCGAATGCCGCAATGTGTACGACTGTAAGTCATTAGAAGAGAATGGTGTACAAAATTTGCCTCGGACAAAAATTGCGCCACATTGTCAAAATCGGGGTTGCACATTAATCAGGTTTTTACCACTTGCAGTTCTTCAAGGCGGCCAGTCAATACGTCGATGGCGCCATGCCGCTCATTTGCACCTTCAGGACATGGGTACAATCTAGCCTGGAAACTAACCAACCAACACTTGCTGATAAGTAAATCAAATCACACGAACTACACATTTCGCGGGCAGTGCGGAGTATCTAACTATGCATATAACGTTTGTGTTTCAATACAAAACAGAAAAATACAACAATTACAATTCTTATTGATAGCGTTTGCTTCCCAGGTCTACTTTGATCGCAAATCACTTGACGCGGGGGGAGTAGAAGGCAGTACAACTGAACGTTTTTTTAGTAACAACATCCACGCTGGTATTTACCGAAAGATTAGACCCTTGAACCTGCCAAAGCAACGTCAACCCAAGTACTGGGTATTCGGCAGCGCGGTCGATCCCCATTACAAATTACAACGTGAAAGAGGGAGGGAGCAAACAGAAACAAACAGCCTGTTGTTTGGCTTCGACCCTCAAGCGATATAATCAAATATATATTCAAAACCGTAACATAACTTACCAAAGTAGCATTTATAGATCGCCTCGTAAAAACCGAATCTTCATTGCGCCTTACTTACCCTTCACATATTTTCTTCACTCTACTTTTCAGTTGGTCGCCTTGGAAGAAAATGATGAAGACGCACTTGTTCACTGAATCGCCCTGCGGACAAGGTAAACAAACAGTGAGCCTGTCAAAAAACATCTCTTAATCACGGTCACTACTGCTGCAAATAACTGTACTTTTTCACGCAGATGTTTGCTTACGTGAACATAAGTTCAGACAAAATCTAAGAATAGTTGTGCGAAAATGAGTCATTTTTGCTGACGCACATTTGCGGAAGGACTTCACATATTGTGCTTCAGTTAGCATGGCAAGGACCAATCGTTCACAGCCATGTCACTGGCTAGGAAGAATCAACATCCTGGTAGAAAGCTTGAAGGTTTTGTGAAACGTGCCTGACACGAACAAGGCTTTTAATGCACTGCAGGGATTTCTTGCAAGTAGCAGTGACAGTGACCAGCATTTGTAGAGGGTTCGAATCAACAGTTTTATCATTAGACCAGAAACGGAGTGTTTTTGGCAATCGCCTCACATCATTTGTTTATTCAGGGTCTCCAAAGTACGGCCCGCGAAGACATTTTGACAATAACGAAAAAATAATATTTTTACGTGGAATGTAACATCTCGAAACAATCACATTACGTATGATGGCCGGCCATCGAGTTGTTATGTAGTAGCTTATATGACTCTGACAGTGAAGTTGAGTGCCCCGGTTCAGTTCAACGGCATAACGCGTTGACCTTTGACGACTCATAATGCGGCTTTTTTTCTGATGAGATTTTTTTCTGCTGAGATGACGAACTAAGGCACGTGAAAATCAACGATCAGCAGGTGGCAACCACGAGAATTGTTTTCAGAAAGCGACAAAATTTGATTGTACGGTTTTTAGGGAGTGTGGTTGCAAAAAGTTTCATATTTCATGATTGTGATCGCTTGTAAGCTTGTTTACATCATAGGGTGTGAAGTGCTAGGTTTGATGAGCAGCTACTGGGAAAATCGACGAATAAAATGCCCCTCCTTAAATTCCATAATATGGATTTACAAAAAAAGCGTTCGTTTTGTGCGAACATGATTAAACCTTCCCGGAGTGTTGGCTTCACCTACAGTACATATGCATGGATTGCACTACTAAAAAACTTGGGAAAACAAAGTGCAGCAATCACACCCCATTATCCATATTTTGGTTTTTCTCTTGTGCTGAAGACCACATCATTGAAATAAAATAGGTCCCTCTCGGACAAGTTGATTACGCGCTTACTGTGTGCGCATGGGAAATGCGGAACAAGATTTGCGCGATACTGGTAACTAAAATTTTTACTGGTAAGTCTACTGGAAACTAGGAATTGCGCGATACTGGTCCCACACCTCATACATTTAAGAGCGCTTTAAAGCAGGGCCACACAAGAGAGGGCACGCGTGCCTGACGTGATGCGCTAGCGATATGGTTTAGGTCAGGGACCGGCCACCTACGGCACGCACGCCAAGCAATTTCTAATGGCACGCAAAAACTCCAAGTTTTATATATCAGTTTTATTGTGGTTCACACAGAAGGTATATTGGCCTCGACTTGTACAAAAATACGCATGTTGTTGGCACACTGAACGATTTGAAACCTTAACTTCGCACATAGTTAGCAAAAAGTTGCCGACTCCTGCTTTAGGCAGAGTTACTCTTTGCCGTAAATCACAGTAATGTTTCCGTGTTCACAACAATCACAATATATAATAATCGCAACAAGTTTTCTATTATAACGCGCAATAAATAAGTTCGTGTACAATGCTAGCAACTATTTGAACAAGGTATGGCACGAAATTAGATCATACGAAAAAAATTGACGCCTTCGATTTATTATTGGTGCAGGTTTGCAATAAATTGAATCCCATGATGAAACGCGCATTAGAATACCGATGAACTTCCATGGCAGATCAGATATTGTATCGCATAATTTTTTGTGCAGGCCACAAGCGATACGTAATATAGCATACACACTGGTGCTCACAGTATGCGGGTCTTCAAGTGGGATTTCGATTTCTGCGTAGCGAAGGAACACGTTTCCACGACATGCTCTCCATAGAACTCTTTCGAATGCAGGGACTTTTTCTCTCAATATAACACCAGCAACAAATCTGAAAAAGTGACACGATCAAGTAATGCACATGTAACTACGAGTAAAACGCACTGAGCCAAAACATACGCAAACACAACGTATTAGATGCGTGATCTTAATAGTAACATTTACATAAAAACCATTGAGCACGATTAGCCAACATCAAACATCACGAAACGACAAGCAAGCGAAACTCAAGCTGAGTTGAACTTCGTGCAGTTCGCAATTCAAAACATCCAGAATTTAATATTTTCTCATCAATAAACAGTTGATAAATCAATAAACAGTCAATCACAATATACCATTGCCAGGATAACATTGCAAGTAATCAATCGGTTGTGCTTTGGAAGTCAGTTTATTTTCCATGCACACATGTTTTAACATACCATAATATACTTTCAGCACTTCTGATAGTCACATGTGGACAAGGCGCTTTGCGTCACAGCCTGAGCACTACCTGGTACGGCTTAAGCTTAGAGGGAGCCCTACATGGTGCCCACTGCCCATTATGTTTTCAAAAAACATTAGGGCCATGTCAAATTTGTCATATTGTAAATAAGAAAAAATCATGGCAATAATTAAATCACCAAAAATTATCAAAAATTGTTTGTTCAATTTGGTAAATTCTTAGAAACTCTAAAAATATAATTCTCAAAAATGATGAAAAAAGTTCATGACGAATTTTTTTTTTTTTTGTTACTGAGTCCAACTCCACCACCAAAGTGTTTCCCATTGAAGGTTGTGAAAAAAACTGATGCAAAATTGTTTCATGTTCCCTTTCAGTTCAGTTTTTTTTTTTGTATATAATAAATATTCGCTCAGCTTGTTTCGCCTACAGTATGTTGCTTTGCATTCTCTCAACAAAGTCTAATGTGTTTTTCTTTGTAGAAGTCGCTTTTAAATCATGGCCGTTGTTACAATAAGTGGAAATTACAAGCAGTAATGCAAAACGAGACTGGAGATCAACCTTAGACCTCTTTGGGATCTTAAAGCATTCTTGAAAACCCCTACCAGTATTTGTCATGGGTTGCTTTCAAAATATTGTAGCAATGACTGAAGTTAGACTTTAGGCATCATTAACTCGAACTACTGTATTAGCATACACACAGGCGCTCTAAGCTTAACCTATCTAGGTTCTGGAAAATGAGGACTTCTTCTTTTACTATTGTTTGATTTTTCCAGTGCTGTAACTGACACCATTTATAAGTTACATATTTTTAGGCCAACGATTTTCTGATGCAATTTGAAGAACCCTGTAGAATTCCACAACAAGGTCTGCTACAAATGCAAATGAACTATCCTCATGCTTGTGGTCTAGTACATAGGTTCTCAAACTGTTCCGTACGGAGCCCCAGGGCTCCGCGAGAGAAACCTCGGGGCTCCGCGAGCTGTTCGTTTACTTATGCTTTTATTTTCAGAAATTTATTGTGGGGCTCCGTAAATTATGGTCAATCTCTTCATGGGCTCCATAACACCATAAGTTTGAGAACCCCTGGTCTAGTACACCATGTTCCATCTATGACCTGATTCACTGCACGTGGCCTAATCTAACTGCAGGACGGGAAATGTAAATCCATTTTACAACATGTTTCAATTTCTGTCATGCATTTTGTAATTTCCACCCACCAAAACAAGTCATACTTTAAAAGCGACTTTAACAAAGAAAAGCACATTAGACTTTGTTGAGAGAATGCAAAGCAACATGCCGTAGAAGAAAAAAAAATGTTAGCAATGATCTAGATTTTAAAAAATCTGCACCAAACACGAAACATTTGAATTTACAACATGCTTTATCTGCAAACTTCAAACAGAAACACTTCGTTGGCAGAGTTAAGTGCAGATGTTATTGCTTCAAAGACAGCCACATTCTTAGTTCATTTTCGTTGCAAAAACTTAATGCCACCATTTGGTGTGATCACACATTTGTTGTGACAATTTTAATGGAAAACAACAGATGGTTTTCGTTTCGCAAAAGAGGTTCCCAACCTGGGGTACATGTACCCCCAGGGATACATTTGCCGATCCGAAGAACTACATTTACGGTTATCAATAGAAGAGAAATATATATTTGCATATGTTTTATTTCCAAATATATATACATGTATCAGTGAATATTATTTTTCAAAACCCGCTATATGCTTACTGTTAAATATATCTATGATTAATCATGATAAAATATTTTGTCATAAGAAATTTTAGGGATACATCTACATGTGTCAAAATACTGAGGGGTACATGGTCATCTGTTGGAATGCTGAAGGGGTACATAGTCAGATAAAGGTTGGGAACCCCTGCTAACACGACGTTGTAATTCGCATAGTGTACCGCCAAAAACTCAATTACATTCATTTCATCATCGTTTGCAAATTCCTGAAGAATTCTGGAATTTACCGCATAGTACCAGAACCAAGCACTTGTAATTTATTACATCAACAATAGGAGAGCTACTGCGATAATCTCGTCTAGAATTCTAAACTAAACAATCCAACGCGAGCAACGTTCCATCACATCTATGTTTAAGTTATATCAGTCTACAAAAGATTGGGAGAAAGTGTATCTGCTACTGTGGATTGGCATCAGTACAAGGGTAATTCAGCCGTGGAAGTGTAAATAAGCAAGTCTGTTAACTCCTTGGCGTCTGGGTGGTTTTGGCGATTTTCACAAAAAAAACAGCAGTTTTTGGTTGCCTTACCAACGCCCTAGCTCCTCCGCCGATTGCGCTAGAGAGCTGTTCAATGGCTCAAACGGATCGGCCAGTCTAGTAGATTGCACTCGAAAAAAAAATTTTTGGTTGGGGGGTGCGGATTGTTTGTGAGTGACGTCATAAGTGAAGTAGTTTTAGGGTCATTTTGGCTCATGTTGCCTGGGCTAGGGCCCAACCACTGCACATTTAGGTGCATTAAATAAGCATTGCAATACAGAAGGCCAGAACATCCAACAAAATTTGTATTTCTCCTATACATTAAACATCAAAACTGTGCACACCCTACATGACAACACAACTTCTAGAAAAGGCCTTGTATGATCACATAAAAATAGTCTGGATATTGTAATGTTGCAATGCATTTTGGTATGCTACACAATGTTCCATTTTTAATGCAATGCAATAAAACCTGAATGCACAATACAAACGAACCAACCCATTCGAACAACCAAGCCACTGATTAAGTGGTAAGAAAACTCAGAGATAACTTATCCTAAGAACTCCTATCCTTATGAAATTTTTAACCATACCAGTAATTCTGAATTAAGTGAGAGATAAGCCCTAGCTTTCATGCAGAAGCAGGTAGCATGTCACAACAATTAAAGTTTAACCATAAACAGCTTGTCACATCACTCAATACCACATCTTACCCAAGTTTTAGGGAAATCTCCTGCTGGCGATGAAACTCGTCTACAGCTTCTTCTTCATATGCATCAATATTTTCCATCTACATGGTTCATGATACATCACACCAGGTTGCTTGTGCAAACCATTCATGCTAAATTTGAGTATGTTCATCCTCATGCACAGCCACCACAAGAAATACTTATGCTTTCAATTCATGATTTGCCCATGGTTGCATCAGTGTAAATAACTTGCATAAAAAATTACTTGTTAATCAGTATGTGCAGAAATCACAACAAACAACGTATGATATTCCACTGCTTACAGAAACCTTTGCAGAAATGCATGGTCATGAGAAAAGAATGAAAACTACAAAAGATGGTGCAACAAAGCTTAGTGGCATGCAAAAATTAATGGAAAGCTTAAGTGAACAGTGAGCAATAGTAAGAATGCAGCAATGACACAGTTCACCATAGCAGACGCACACACCAACACCTTGAAGTACAATAGAAATTGCAACACGCCCAGCAAACAAGCAACATTACACCAAACTGTCAGAACTTGCACATGCTGTGTGCTCCTATACCTGGCAGAAACCTTCACGCTTAAAATTTCTTACTTCCTACTACCTCGTCAAGCTACAGTGCAACTGCATTTGTAGTGAATGAACTGAATATTGCTTTTTCATCAGAACTAACACTTTTTCATTGTCAAAGTACTTGACCAACATGATTACCTATTTCATTCATGCATCCAAGTCGGTGAAGAATGCCTGGAAGCAACATGTTGTTACTACGTGAACTCACCCAAGCTTAGTAAATGGACCTCAAGAATATTCACTAGCAAGGAGTCCTTGAGAACTCTCATCTTCCATTCCACCTCCAAACTTATGTTGTTCATGGTACATTGCAGCCTGGTAGTGATAACATGCATGATGACACAGCAAACAAACAAACAATAATGCTTAAAACGAAAATGGCCTTTCCTACTACAACAATGAATTTGCAAAACAGTTCATGGATGCAACATACTTTCACAGCATTCATATCTATGTGTGACATCCAATCAACCAATCAGCAGTTAGCAACTTGTTTTGCTTAACCAAACAGCATTTTTGTGGTGCTAAATAAAACACAACAGAGATCACAACAAATCTGACATCATAATGTCTGCACATTACAATCAAATCATTGTGCTGTTTTGAACAAGCTATAAGGTTTTTTAATCTGGAATATGGGTGGCAGTGGATAGGTTCCAATAGGATGCTAAGTCAGAACTATGGCTATCACCACTGAGGCTGTATAACAGAGATCGACTGATATGGCTTTCTTGAGGGCAATACTGATATATTGGCCATTCATGGACCGATAGCCAACAACAATATAATTAACATTTGCAAAATTTTTAAATCTTGTTTTCTGCTTTATTATCAAAAATGTAATGTATTCTATGCCTTACCTTTTTTGTAAAAACTTCAAAAATCAGGATTTATGAGCTAAACTCTTTCAAATTGCAGCAATTTCAATATTTTGCTATAATTTTTAATTAATCTGAATAATGGCGATGCTTTCGTTTCGGCTGCGACAGCCAACATGTGCTTTATGGTTATCTTGTCTGTTTGTGAAAACACCTGGTAGAGTTGCTACAAGATAACTATTTTGACATGGTTGTTGTGCCTTCTTGCTTAACACTTTCGCAGCTGGTCTAAATCAATCAGTTCATGCCAAAACAGCCAGATGGCACGTGGCTTTAGGTGAGCACAACTCCAGCACCAAAAGTGCTAGAGATCTGTTCAAACGCTCCGATGACTCTAAGTCTTGTATTTAGCAATTAAAAAAATATTTTTTGATTGGGAGTTGCAGATGTTTTTTGAGTGATGTCATAATTGGAGGACTTTTAGGCCACCATGGCCGACTTTGCCTGGCCCTGGGCTCAAACCATTAGAAGGTAGTATCTCGCTGAAGTTTTTATTGGAAACTAAGCTACAGTCCGAGTCTTTTTCAAAGATACTTTGGATGCAATTGGGCCCTAGGCCAGGTAACATGAGCCAAAATGGCCAAAACCTACCTCACTTATGACATCACTCACAAAAAATCCACAAGACGTTTTTGACACACTTTAAAATAATGGCCAACCTTTTGACAAAAGTTGCAAGCGGCATCTTTAGCGGGACAATTTTTACAAGGATGTCACGCATTTCCACAATAGTAGCAGAGTTGTTTAACTGAGCCTGCTCGTAAGTGGTTTGCATCAGCCATGCCTAGGACATCATCTCCACGCTGCTCTTGCGTCTCTACCAACCTTGCTCTACAAGTAGTTCCTTGATAAGCCTCGGAATTCTTAAAGGCTAGTTCCATCGCACGAGCTTTCCTAAACACATCTTCTAAGTTCAGTGTGCTTTCTTCCAAAAGTCTCTGGCATATCACATGTGATTGAATACCCGTTATGAAGGCATCGCGCATTAGCTCTAAGCAGTATCGCTCCGCAGATACAGCTTGACATTCACACTCTTGGCTTAGTCGCTTAAGACGTACGACAAAGTTGTCAATGGACTCACTGGTCATTTGTTTGCAAGTCAACAACTCATGCTTGGCTGCGATCATGTTCTTCGGTTTCACGTAAAGTTCTTTCAGTGTTCCAATAGCGGGGTCATAATCCTCTACATCAGCGAAATAGCGGTAAACTTGAGATGACACGAGGTTCGCCAAGACCTTGTATTTGTCTGGCTCTAAGTCAGCAGCAGATAAGGCGTCCAAGTAATCTTCGAAAGTTTTTAGCCAATGCTTAAACTCGTCTGCAGCTGTCTTCAAGCCTGGTTCGGCATCTAGAAGTTGTGGTTTTAGCACCTTCTCCATTACAGCAAGAATAAGTTTAATAAAATGATGTGACCTAATGATGGCTTTATTAAACTTATTCGTCAAGTCCGCAGCGAACGATGAAGCAACATACAGTGAATGAAACAACATGAGCGATGTCAACCAAACAGCGACTTCTGAACAAGGCTGGAAGCACAAAGAACCAACGCCACGTCGCAAACAATCAACAAATAGCAAACAATTAACGCCGCGCAACAAAAATGCACTAGTGCGCGTGACAATACAAGAAAACAAAATAATGCCAAATAAGACACCAGTTTTTTGTAAAATATGCATTTTTGGGAAATGTAGGTTTTGCATGAAAAAAAAACTCTCCCTGAAATTTACAACCAGGTATGCCATTTCAAGGTAACAATCAGCTTAAGTCCAGTCTTTTTTTAGGTTAAAGGCTGTAAGTCTGCCTATCCTCTGCATGTAGAAGCAAAGCACTACAAGAAAATTAGGACAAATTACTCATGTCAAAACTACTTTGTCACCTGTGCACCAGATAAAAGTCTGCATAACTTCAAAAACACACATCCAAACAAAATACAATGCTTGTTAAGTTTTTACGTTGGATAGTGGTAGCTCAGTTTCACAGTCATGATCTCTATATTTTGTAATTATAAATATGTGAAAAGATCACACGAAATATACAAAATTTCACCTAAGCACTTAATGTATGCACACATGCATGATATGCAGTAATTTGAATTGCAGATGACTCTGGTTAATTGCATGTCAGTTGAACACACAAACCGCTTTATCCTCAGACCAACACCATTCGATATGAGACGGAAATAGTTAATAACATAACATTTAATCACATAAACTGGATATTCAGATAGAAATGTTGTTTTCATTTGTAGAGTTGTATCACTTAATCACATATTTCAGTGTTAAAGTGTGCTGTGCAGTCACAATCCGTGATGTCATTAATTTGATTAAGCACCTGTTTCTGTGGCATGGCCCAAAAAATGAAGTAACCAACTTCAGCCGTGATGTTAGAAAAACTGCAGGTTCAACCATCAGTGGTGACTAGTGAATTCACAGATTCAACTGATTAGAAGGCAGCTTTAGCAACTGATTCGTCTTACAGTTCAAACAAGTTGTAGTGTCATCACACGAGTTTGTTGCTGTGTTCTTAACACTTTGACGTCTGGGTTAATTCAACTCGAAAAAAAATTTTGGTTGGGAGTGCAGGTTTTTTGTGAGTGACATCATAAGTGGAGGACTTTTTGGCCACCTTCACCTGGCCCTGGACGCCAACTGTTAGATGGTAGTATTTCGCTGAAGTTTTTATTGGAAACGAGGCTACAATCCGAGTCTTTACATACTTTGCATGACCTGCTGAGGTTTCGGGTTCAAAAGTTATGATCTAAACTAGTAAAAATATTTGACTAATTAGATAATTACTAGGGCAAGTTTTTGCAACTTTTGTAACTTTTTTTTGCAGCTTCCAACAGCTTCCTAAATACTCAAGATATATATAATTCAATGTTTTGAGCTGTTTCCAGGAATTTTATATTGCAACTTTTTGCAACTTTTTCGATTTTTGCATGTAACTTTTCGATTTTTGCATGCAACTTATTGCAACTTTTTCGATTTTTGCATGTTACTTTTCGCAACTTTTTCGATTTTTGCATGCAAAATAGGTTGTTTCAAGTCTTTCACAGTCAAATGTGCGCATAAATGCAACTTACAGCGCATAAATGCAACTTTCGCTGAAAATAAATGCAACTTTCTCACTTTGTTACTGCAACAAAAACTTGCCCTAATAATTACATAATCAATTAATTTGTTTATTTAAGATTGTAACTTTTGAACCCGCAATCAGTAGAGGAGCTAGGGCGTTGGTAAAGCAACTGACAACTGCTGGTTTTAGGCCGAAATTAAGTATGAATATATCATACCCTGGCTATCAAAGTGTTAATGCAGTACAAAATGTTTAACACACAGCAACCCAAATATGTAATAAGCATGCACCTGAAACAAAACTATGCACTCCATATATCAATAATATTAGCATCTTGCACCTCTCACAGAAATCTTTATTGCCTACCTGCTCTACTGTCATTAAATGAACCTTTCATAAGATAATACATAAATACACTCGGAATATGCTGTACACAAGTCTAAAATATCTGCCTTAGAACATCCAGTTCTTTAAAAGGTCTGTTTAAAATTTGTCAGACCCACAAGCCACACCATCAGTGCAACAGGCATGCTGATTATTCATGAAGGTTAAGGTTGCAGCAACATGAGGAATCAAATCCAAATAAAGTGTGGCAAATTTCACTTAACGAAATATGGAGATACTAGTTACATGAAGCAGATAACTTTAAACATGCATATGAAAATCTATGCAGAAACAAAACCAGTAACTTCCCCACCATGGTTTTAACTTTCAAACCACTTGTTTATGATGTTTGTTCTTAAACATGTTGTACCTTTAGCAACCTACAGAACTTCTTTTTAAAAATATTAGTTGCACTTCTCTGGTCCAACAATCACTGACTGCACTTTAAACTTTCCAGCACTTCTGGTTGAAAAGTTATGGCCAACAACTAATATTGGGTTAGAAATACCCAAAAATAATTGTTCAACTTTTGAATCAGAAATCCTAGAAAACCAAAAAAGGCTCAAAAGACGGAGATTTTAGCCTAGTTTCCACTGAAAACTTGAGCGAAATACTTTCGTCCTGCAATTGGGATCCCGGGCCAGGTAACCTGGGCCAAAATAATTTAAAACCTATCCCACTTATGACATCGCCTACAAAAAATCCAAAACCCAAAACTTAAAATTTTTTTTCATTGTAAAATAGAAGACTCAAAAGTGTTTGAGGGTTTGAACAGCTCTCCAGCACAATTGACTGGTGCATTATGGATTTGTGAAAGTGGTGTGAAAATAGCAGCTCAAAGCATGATTTCACAGTACAAGTATATCTACTACACTGGCAGCAAATGTGTTAAATCAAACGGCTCCAAAGGTGTTAACCACTTTTATAAGAAAGGGGATCTAACATTTGGACAAAGCAGAATGGCAAAGCATACATTATTCAACAGCAGAAATTGACCAAAAAAGAGGAATAGTAATATTTCACACTTAAAGGAGATTTTGCTTTGAATTTTAATTTGGATGTTTAGTTTGCTGATGCATTTATTTTCATAGGCATCCAGAGATTTAAAACTGGGCTGTTTTACAAAAGTAACAGTGCAAAAGTCACAACTAGGTGGTTTATTTTGAATACCATGAAGCATTGTGTAGTGCAGCAATAAGGCCATTTAGTTGCTGTCATCACTCTTATCTGGTTTGCTGTGTGGAGATTGGATGCACTGGCCATCTCTTTAGAACAGTGGTTCCCAACCGGGGTGCCGTGACACCCTAGGGTGCCATTTGCAATACCCAGGGGTGCCGCGAGATAATACATAATTTTTCAATACATCATTAAAAAAATGCATTTTCAAACTGTCATCAAACCCTAAAGCAAATAGGTGGGCCAATGGGTGCCGCGTACTATATATTTCTCTCTGTAGGGTGTCGCAAGTCTAAAAAGGTTGGGAACCACTGCTTTAGAAATTCATTTGTTTGGACAACAGACTTTTGAGTACATATGACACAAGTTATCACATATCACCAACTTATACTGAATCAAAATTTGTGACCACAAATTGAATAGACAGTGAAATAACAGCAAGTATACAAAAGCTTTCCAAACTTAAGACATTTGGATATTACAGAGAAAATACATGAAAGACAAAGTTGGCAATTATTTTCAGAACTACTTCAATAAAGGTCATTTTTCTCCAGCTCAACAGGTGCCTTGACTAAATTCACAATCCTAGGATTGCCCAAATTCTGCCACTCATGCACATACACTTTTTAATAACATTGTGAGCATGCAAGGTTTAGATCAAAAAATTAAAAGTTATATTTGCATGCACATACAACCAACAAGCTTTTATACACATGTTACATATCTCAATACAATGGCAGCAGAGATAACTGCAACATTATATATGCCTAAAATCCAAACTTAGATTAATATGACGCTATCATGATTTAAAAAAGTGATTCTCATCCTAATTTTAATTTTGTTTGCAGATATAAACTGCAACTTCATATTACCATCTCCACTTGCATAAGAGACATGTGGTGTTACAAGTTACAAAACCAACAGTTAAAAATTATTCTCATTACAAGTTACAACTTGCATTGCAAGTGTGTGGTGATGCAAAACCAACACAGCAAAATCAAGTTTTATAGGCACGTTTGAACGTAACTTTTCTGATGTGGGAAGATATATGAATGCATTTGCTTAAAGCACAAAAACCACAGAAAAATGAATCTAACCAGCAGTCACCTTCACCCATGCAGCTATGCCATTGAAAATATTTTCAAACCAATCAAAACTATCAGACACTACTGTAGCATGCGTGGTAAATTATTATGGAAGGATGAACATGAGCATAGAAAAAGGAATTAACAGTTAAGCAATTAAAGAATATATAACAAAAAACTTACCTCTTCAAAAAAATTTTGAGTTTTCCTTAAAATGTGCTTTAGCTCAGTTAGCTCCAGAAAATTTCGTTTCAGAGTTTCATGATTCATATTAACTTCTTTCATATCATTTTCCAGTTTTTCAAACTTAGACTGAAAAACAAATGGAGCCTATTACTTATATGACAATAGCAGTGCATATTTGTCTAAGCAGAGCGCTTGCTGATTTAAGATCTACAGAAACACATATCACTTGTGGCCAGTGTTCTGCAAGATTTTTGTAAGTCGTCTGGTCACAAAAAAGGGCCATCAAGATAAAAAAAACTTAGGCGCCATTTGTAAAATTTTTTTTAATGCGTCCAATTTTACCGAAAAAAACTTTCACAAACCATTTTTGACCGAGAAAAATGAAAAATGGTCTTCACTTTTTCCAACACGTACACATGCAACATTTTTTGATAAACAAACAAAAAAAACAGTCATCACAAAGGCAATAAATATAATAAGCTGCATGCAAACTTCCTAGCCAAATGTGAACCTTTTCTCTCAGACCGGGATTGCCTTGCATACAGCCCTGAATGACTATCTTTGTTGCGCGTTGCTTACTGTCGCAACTTTTTGTACCGCGACCAATTACAGCAACCCATTCTAACCTAACAACCCCATTTCAAAACTCGAATAAAGTAAATGCAATGCAGCTGTATTCATAAAATATCTACCGATGACCCCTCCAAAAATGGTTCACGATCCCCATGTTGAAAATCACTGCACTAAGCCAACAATACAATTGAATCAGGCTAATGATCCGAAGATACTGTGCAATTTCTTTACATCTGAAGATACTGCACTATTTCTTTAAAGGTTTATTTTTTTAACATTTAAAGGTTTTTTGTTGTTTTTTTTAAGCATTTTCTAACATTACGCAAACGCCATCCACCACGTGAAGGAACTCTTTTCCTTTTGGCCTAAACACTGCAATTCAGCCACGTTGCTGTTCATTAATGCAACAGAGGTAATGGTCAAACATTAAATATTCAGTATCTTTTTTATGTAGTAGCGTTGATCAAGATAAATAAAATCGATATTCAAACAGACCTTCTCTAAAGACTTCTTAACATAGTTGATTTGCTGTATGCATAACCTAGATCATTCAATGCTACATAAAATTCCTAGAACTGCAAAAAGATCAATTTTTGATCCCCAGCGTGTTGTAGACATAACCTCAGCTATTCTTGTAGGCCTATCAAACTCCTGTGTGCAACTGTTCAAAGGGAACAACCTTACAACATCATAGCAGTGAAAATAAAAATGTGCCCACTCACATAACTGTTACTGAATATATCATTTTGACAAATTATGTAGCCTGGATGCACCTACCTTTCGTGAGTCCAAATGTACAAAACGCTGATGTCGCCGCCAGCGAAAAGTGTGAAAATAGCATACTGCAAACTATTGCAGCCATGAATTTATAAAAATGCACCCGAGGCATTAGCTTTTCGTTCAGGCAAAGATCACTGATAAGTGCCCAAATATCTAAAACACCATTTCAGTCAGAATAAAAACTTACAATGCGCCCAAACAGAAGGCCTGCAGTAACAAGCAATGCATGAAGATCGGCGTAATACGTTCAAAACATTTTGAAAAACCAGAACAATCAAGAAACTTAAGCCCTTTCGTTAAACATCTAAAACTAAGAACAGTCAACAGGTTTTGCCATTTTGTGATTAACAAAAATAATAAAATGTGTCCAAAATGTCTTTTTCAACTTCAACATGGCTAACTTCAGGTGTTGACTGTTAGGCAAGTTACAGTTTGTTTTTCTTGTGGTGTAGGGGCACCAACGATCAGTGAATATGATCTTGTTTACATTCTCTCCAACAACCGTCGCTTACATCAAGCCTCAACGCACTTGCAAATCATCCACGTTGGATGAGTTGTTAGGCCCAGTCCACTGCCTGAAAGGTTTATTTGAAATAGCAACAGCACCGCCACAGATGGAAACAATATCCAGATACAGAAAAGCACTCTGCACAACTGTTTTAGGCCTATTTTCTCACTTAAAAATTCTAGGCATATTTATCTTAACTGCACACATTGTTTCTAACCGATACGTCAAAATCGATTGACAGAAATCTCTTCTCCCAGCCTTTTGACTACTTACACTGACTTTGCTGCGAAAAATAGAATCGAGAATTAGATTGATGGTAAAATCAACCGGCACATTAGTGAAAAGACTGGTTACGTCAAATGACGTCATAATCTTTCCAGATGAAGATTGAAGATAATCTTTCCAGTGCGTATCCAGCTGACATTCTTTGTAAATCTTGAAGGCGCAGAACTCAAAGAATGTATCTGAAGATCTTAGAAAACAGCTCCAGATGAAGATAATCTTTCCAGCGCGTATCCAGCTGAGTCATGTGACTACGTATGCTTCGCGCCACTACGTCACTACTGAAACAGCCTTTTGCGTTTTTTCCCTTTTTTACACTGACTTGATCGACAAATAGTTTTTTAGCCTAATTTTGCAAACAAGCACTGACTTCGTAGGAATTTACTGCATGTGCAAGTTAACTGTTATTCCAAACTGCCTGTGCAAGTTAACTGTTATTGGAAAGTGCGTTGTACCTATATCTCACCAGGCTTAGATATTAAATTTAATTATCAATGATCATTGCTTCTTCCTGCCTCTTGCAGGATTGTTTACTTTCGTACTTTGTACATGACAAATGATCGTGAAATTTTACCGTCAACCTTTGTGGCCTCAGCCATTTATCAGCCACGTGATGAGATATGAACTGAACCTGGAATCTGATAACAGTCATGATAAGCTGGACAAAAAACAAGTTTTACTGCTTGTCAAAAGTGCATTACACTCAAAACACAAGCACAAGTGAGGAAAAGGCCTCTATGAACGACTTAGCTTAATGTTGCCACGCAATTTACCTTCGGTCAAATTTCACAAAATCATTTCATTCTTTCCAAGCTCAGATACTACAAAACATGTCTGACGTGCCAGTCCCAGATTTTTTTGAAATTGCTTCGCATAAAGTCACACCTGCAAGTCACAATTTGTGGGTGCAGTCATAGTCCACATGTGTTCAGATTCAAAGCAATGTGTTCTTATAAAATGTGAAAGTCAAGAACTTCACAATGTGTCCGAACAACACAGTAAAGATTTATGAGCGTGTAAAATTGTACAATGTGACCAAAGCTTTTTCACAAAATGTTGAAATCAAGAATGTTTGTTTGCGTGATACACAAATCATGAAATTGCACCCAGAACTTTTTTCTGCAAAGCTTGCAGGCGGAGAACTTCCAAAAGGCGTCTGAACTTCATAGAAACAGCTTCGTTTTTGGACGCATATATCGTGAACATGCGCCCACAACTTTCTCTGTAAACGTTACAGGCAAAGAACTTCCAAAATGTGTGTGAACTTCAAAACAAACACCTTGGTTTTGGGACCCAAAAATCGTGAAAATTCGTCCGAACCTTCTCAGCAAACCTTGTACGCAGAGAACTTCCAAAATGCGTCTGAACTTCACAGCAAACAACTTCGTTTTTGGACGCATAAATCATGAAATTCCACCAAGAACTTCTCCTGCAAACCTTAAAAGCGGAGAACTTCCAAAATGCATCTGAACTACACAGCAAATAGCTTCGTTATTGCACACATAAATCGTGAAATACTACCCAGAACTTTTTCTGTAAACCTTGCAAGCGAAGAACTTCCAAAATGCGTCTGAACTACACGGCAAATACCTTCGTTTTTGCATGCATAAATCGTGAAAAATATCAACCAGACCTTTTTCTGTAAACCTTGCAAGCATAGAACTTCCAAAATGCGTCTGAACTTCACGACAAATGGTTACGTTTTTGGACGCATACATCGTGAAAATGCGCCCAGAACTTTTTTATAAAGTTTGCACGGAGGTAACTTCCACAATGCGTCTGAACTTCACAGCAAACAGCTTCATTGTTGGATGCAAAAATCATGAAAATGCACCAAGAACTTTTTTCATAAACCTTATAATGCGAAAACTTCCTTCATTCTTGGACGCAAAAATCGAGCAAATTCGCTCATAACTTTTTTCTAAAGCTTGCACGGAGAAAACTTCCAAAATATGTCTGGACTTCACAGCAAACAACTTCGTTTTCAGATGCATAAATCGTGAAAATTCGCCCAGAACTTTCTCTGGAAACAAAGGAGGTGGAGAACTTCTAAAATGCGTCTGAATTTCGCGGCAAACAGCTTTGCTTTTCGACGCATAAATCGTAAAAATGCACCCAAAACTTTGTTTACAAACCTAGCAAAGTGAAAACTTCCAAAATTCTTCTGAACTTCACACCAAAGAGTTTCGCGTTTGAATGCATAAATCGTGAAAATGCGCCCTGAACTTTTTTTGTAAACCTTGCAAGCGGAGAACTTGAAAAATGCGTTTGAACTTCACAGCGAACAGCTTTGTTTTTGGATGCAAAAATTGTGAAAATGAGCCCAGAACTTTCTTTGTCAACCTCATAGGGCGAATATTTCCAAATTGCATCTGAACTCAACAGCAAACAGCTTCAATTTGGACGCAAAAATCGTGAAAATGCATCCGGAAATATTTTTGTAAATCTCGCAAGCAGAGCACTTCCAAAATGCGTCTCATTCACAGCAAAATTCTTCGTTTTTCGATGCATAAATCTTGAAAATGCACCCAAAACATTTTTTGTAAATCTTGAAGGCGCAGAACTCAAAGAATTTATCTGAAGATCTTAGAAAACAGCTTCGTTTTTGGGTGCATAAATTGTGAAAATGTGCCCGGAACTTTTTTATAAACTTGCAGGCAGAGAATTTATAAAGTGCATCTGAACTTTTTTCACAGCTCACTGCTGTATATCCTTGCTGTGACCTGAGAATGACTTAAATCATGCAAATATGTCCCTCACATCTTTTAAAATATAAAGAAAACTTGTTTTGTGAAATTTTCGGCAGTGAAAGAAATTGCATCCAAATTTGCAAGTGCCGATTTTTAAAATTGTTGTCGGCTGACGTCCAAAAAATGTGTCGAAAGTGCCGGTTTGTTTCGGCTTAGAGGGAACACTGCTTGTGGCCAAAAAGAATCAATTCCTTGTCAAATTTCAGTCTACAGAAAAAAAAACTGTTGAACAAGAACCTATAGTATTTTTTTTTTGGTGTTGGGTTTCTTGTGAATGATGACATAAGTGAGGTAGGTTTTTGGCCATTTTGGCTCATGGTACCTGACCTAGGGTACAACTGCTCTGACCAAAGTATTTCGCTCAAGTTTTCATTGGAAACTAGGCTAGAATCTGGGTCTTTGAGCCTTTTATCAACTTTCTAGCATTTCTGGTTAAAAGATATGATCCAAATAAACAAATTAATTAATTATCTCATTGTGGGAGTAATCAATTATTTTGCTTAATTTAGATCATAACTTTTCAACCCGAAACCTTAGCAGGTCATCAAAAGTATCAGAATTTTAGCCTAGTTTCCGAAAAAACTTTAAGTAATACTACCATCTAGCAGTTTGGGCCAAGGGCCAGATGAAATGGGCCAAAGTAGCCTAAAAGTACTTCATTTATGATGCCACTCATAAAAATCTGAAACCAAAAACCAAAAAAATGTTTTTCATTACAAACTACAAGACTTGCTGAGTCTTCTGAGTGTTTGAACAGCTCTACCACTTACGATGCCAGAGTTATGCTCATGCAAAGCCATGTGCGAACAGGCTGTTTTTGCACGAACTGCTTGAATTAACCTAGCACCAAAGGTGTTAAGCATAATATAATGGTAGTATTTTAACAATTGAATTATTATAGAAGTAGAATCTCCACAGACCTGATATTTATGCATGATCATTTATATTCTATGCAAAACAAAACAGTTTTAAACTTGTAACCCACTGAATTAGATCAATATATATACATGGTTGAAAAACAACACAGATACAGTACCTCAAGATCAATCATCTCACGTGGCAATGGGGCAAGTGGATTTTCACCATTGTCAGTCATAGGAATCCTGTCTTTCTTCAGTTCTCGTTCAAGAAATCCTGTGACAAAAAGTAAGTCATGCATTGACAGACATTTCTTTCTTTCCTATACAGCAAAGTTCGACAAAACAATTAAATCTCACCAAAAACATGCATTGTCTTAACATGCAGCGCACCATGCAAATTAAAAAAAAATTAATCACTGATTTTGTTGAACACAGATAAGCAAATACAGGTATCCTTAAAATTCTAATAATAAAGCTTAGAAAGCACAAAACTTAATAAAAAACAAGCAAAACATGGTCTAATCCAGTGGTTTCCGTCCTGTTGAGTATCATGGAACCTGGCGATTTGACAGGTCTGTCAAAACATTGGATGACGTCAACATCCCGTGGGAGTGCAAAAATCGAGCCGATTTCATGGTGTGAAACTTCACTAGATTTAAATGGATTCTAGGCTTTGGAGGGTTTGATTGACATTCTAGCATTTCTGGTTGAAAAGTTATAGCAAATATGATAGAATATTAATTAAAGAAATCCCCTAAATGCCCTAGGTAATTCCTGAAATATTTGGATTTTTTGGCGTAACTTTTGAACCATAAACGCTAGAAACTCGATCAGACTCGTATTCTAGCCAAGAATCCAAAAAAACTTTGAGCCACAAAATTGGCTTGTTGGATCAGATGACGTCATCAAAATATCAACAAAACATACCCCAATCCTGATCCCATCAACCCCACACCTAAATCTTTTTAAAAAATGTATTCGAAAACTACATGACGCCATTAGTCTTTAGAGTGTTTGAACAGCTTTCTAGCTCAATCTGCTGCTGAGATATGGCTGGCCAACGTTACGTTTCAGGCAACTTTTTTATTTTTGTCCACAACTGTGTTTCTGAGCCATAATTTCGGCTATAGATATGCCAGAAATCCAATCAAAGGCTCAAAAGTCACAGATTTTAGCCTAGTTTTAAAGCAAAACTTGAGCAAAAAAATGGCTCATTGGGTTGGCGCCCAGGGCCAGATAAAGGTGGCCAAAAATTCAAAAACATCCCCACTTCTGATGTCCCCCACAGATAACCCCAAACACAAAATTGAAAAATTTTTTCTTCAACCGAAACTAAAAGATTTCTCGAATCCGTAGAGTGTTTGAACAGCTCTTTAGCTCTAGCGGCTGGCGATGTATAGCCAAAAAAGTGACGGCCTATGTAGGCCGGCGTGGTCGTTACAGGGTTAAGATGATGTTAAACTAGGAACAGTTTTTGTTTCAGAAGGCTTTTTTGAATAAAGTTTTTGTGTTGTAGTATGCTACAGTCAATGATGCATAAGTTTTGTAGATGTATAAGTTTTATATTAATGATGTACAGACAACTTCGGCTAATTGCGTACTGGTTAAATGCACAAACCGCTTTATCGCATAGGATTCCAGCATCCCAAACCAAAGTCATTCCCACGTGAAGAAAATAGTCCGGTTAATCAAATACCGGTTATTTGCATGAACCGGTTATTTGCATAGAGATGCACCATACATTTGTATCCTTACAATACTTAATTGCATAGTTAACTTCAAAAGAGTGTAAAGCACACTGCAGATAGTGTGAAAACCTGTGGTGCCATTAATTCGATCAAGCAACTGTTGCCAAAACGACTCCCTTCAACGACATGGCAAAATCAACACCGCGCGTTCACATTCCAGGCTTTAGCACATTGTATACAGGGCTCTCTGGTTGTGTCTTGTTGCTACGGGTGCAAAGCTTTGTCTCGAAAGCAGCACTTTTAAAGTTTATTTTATGGCATTGGATAAGGACCTGATGCATGCACCTATGTTTAACTCCGTAGCACAAGATGATTTAAATTCTTTACAGAACAGAAAATGGTGCACCTGTAAGATACTGTACACCAACTTGGAATTTTAGTTCCATTTTGATGACTGCTACTTTTACGAACCAGTGCGCACAGCACACTTCACAGTTGTGGAATTATGCCATGTCTAGCAGAAAACTAACAGTCGTCAAATGGGGAATTATGCCATGTCTAGTTGTTTAAAATGGGGAATTATGCCGTGCGTTTCGCTGCGGACAATGCACTGTTTCAACTTCGTTACTTGTTTGGCTTCACTCTTTTTGTTTTTTTGACATCAAGAAGATTCATTTGGTGAATGCCACAACCGAATGATGCATTACAAATGCCATTGGGATTATAAAAGCTTCACGATGCCACAGGCTAACAAATCAATTAAGTCTTTCCATACAGCACCCAGCTGTATTAGGACCAAGAAATTTTAGAACTTCTAAAAGCATTTCTATATCCCGCAGTTCTACAAATCTTCGTACATGACAGCTGTGAGACATAAACATGTACACAACTGCACTGCACAGTCCAAAGCAAACAGAAAAAAGGCCACGAGTTCAGGAAACGTTCCACAATTGATACAGGCGATTATTACATCACACAGTGCGCACATTTAAGACAACATGCAACATATGGGCCCGCAACAACTTCAAATTTACGTTTCAACTGATGACCGTTGGTTTGCTAAACACTGAAGGATTTCAGAATTAAACATACTGTATTAGGAGCAAGAGATTTTCAGAACATCTAGAAACACTTTTGTATCCCACAGTTCTAGAAATCCGAGCGTTCGGTGTCAAGCTATAACATAACAACGGTGTCAGGTAGCAAGCATGTGGACAGAAGTCGAGTAGAGCTGTAAACTTGCGGATATTTGTTTGATACGGATAATCACATTTTCCAGTTAAACACATAAACAAGCTTGTCAAATTGGCTATACAATTAACCGGAATCATCTGCATATGTTTTATACAAAGTTGGTAGGCTTGGTTTCAAAATATGTGATTTTACTTTGCATCCCTCGCTCTTCTACTGATTCCATGCCATTTGAGGTAGTTATGTCACAGTTTTAGGAATGCAGAAATGGTTACTTGATTCATCAGTTTGTGCCCACACTGGTTGTTTGCACTTGCTGATTCACTTTTAATGAAGGAAACATCATGTCATAAATTGTTCAAATACTAAGATTGGTTTGTGGTTGATGACAAAGCTTTTTTACTTCAAAAAATTTAGCATTGTTTTCAAAATAATTAGTTTTGGGGGAACATTTTTTGGACATAACTTCTGTACCAAAAACTGTAATATAAAATCTTTCTGAATGAAAGGATTAATTTCTCTTCAAAAACAATTTTTTCAAATACAAGCCTCTACTTATAATAAAAGCAACAAATGCATACCATTGTATAAAATAAGTGTCAGTGTTCTTAAAAAAATAAATTGCAATCATATTCACCTTAAAAATTAATTTACAATCATATTCATCACTTTCAATGCATCTGTAATTATTTTTGAAGTGGGCAGAAACACACCAAAACTGCTAATAGAAAAACATCCAAATTGCCAAAATTGCTGGTAGTTAATGTGCAACAATAATATCTTTGGCATTCGAACACAAACATTTGACCTTCCACACCATTGCTTCAGCCCTGACAAACAAATAATTCAAGTTTACACTCAGATACCAATAGTTAGGTACCAGCAATAACTTTTTCTTCTTGGTAGATTGAATATGTTTTATGGATGTCTTTCTGAAGGACAAATAGGCTTTTTTCCTATAGTTAGCTGTTTCTATGCTGGTTTTTAATGAAAGATTACTGAAGTAATGTATCAATAATAATTTATTTCACACACATTTTGTACTGCTTTAGGTATACTTTCTGAGAGTGTGAGACCATTTATGCACTTGAAACACTACAATCATGGAAACAAGCCAGTGCCTAACAGTTGGCATGGCAGCAAACTGCCCAGCAACAAAGGTGATAAAAATAGAGTTGATTTCTTTCTGTCACTTGTTTGAAACAAATTTTAGTTATATAGTTGATTTACAAGGAAAAATCTCACTGGTTTATTACCAAAATACTTCGCACCCAATATTTCCTTGGTTAAAAAACTGCCTGGTCCCCAAAGAGTCGTAAGCATGGATTTGCATGATACTTTTTGTAACGTAATTGCATCATACTTTTCATAATGTAATCAACATTGAAAATAATTTGAACATTGAAACTAATTTGAAATTTTTATGTTTCAATAATGAAATACACTGTTGCTTAACAACACTGTTACTAAACGTCATTATTATGCAAAGCTTACGCAATTTCCTTTCCATTTCATCACACCTTCTAACTTCATTAACAAATTTCCGTTGAAATGCATTTACTTCAAGGTTAAGCTGCAAATGAAATATATAGAACAGCACCAAAACACTAACAATATAGAATAAAAAAACAGCAATACCATTTTTATATTATCTATGGAAAGGGATCTTTTCATACTTAGAATCATATATGTGATCTTAACAGGGCATACTGTATCATTTTGACCACAAGAAAGAATTTTTTAATTTTAATAAATTACATCATTTTAAATCAACTTACATCTCTGAACTGAGCAAGGCCAAGCTCTCCCAACTCACTGGCACATGCAAACGCTGCTTCACTTTGAAGATAAAGTTGTGTTAAGCACATCTCTCCACTGCGAAATAAGCTTCCCATTTTTGTTGAACCGTTGTTGAATGTTTCACAAAAGCACACCAGCTAATTAATTATAATGTATTTTTTTACTGTTGTACCTTTGGAAATTCAAAACATGTGCAACACTATAAACATGTGTACTGCGTACCTGCCGAAGAGTAGTCCGCCTTATACACCCTGTTCCATGCATCATGCAAAACCAATAAAATACTGCTGAACTATTACTGTTATCTGAAAAATCTAACATAACTAACAGAAAATTTTTACTTAAAAAATACATGGAATAATTAAAATACAATAATACTATGCTTCCCCCATTAAACCAGCTGTTAGTTCTTATATTACAAGAACTATCCAGTAAGTATCACAACATTTTTTGTTGTTGACAGACACTGTTTTGTGATGACTACTGTACATAAGCAGATCAGATCTACTTGTACGTACTACAGCCACTGACTAGAAGAAAAGTAACAAAGTGCTTCGAATCAATGTCAGACAAAATCACAAAAAATGCCACTGCAGCAAAATTGTTGATGAGCTGGGGCTCCATGGCTTCTGTACAAAAAATGCAGGCCACTTCCCACGACATTCAGCCAACAACTCCATCTTCAAAAGGTCGTTGACCTGCATTAATCTCGCCTCTATCTTGGAACCTGTCGGCCTAACAAATGACAGGAGGCCGGATGGATTTGACTTTGGGTTCCTAAGCCTAGTATGGGATGCAAGTGCAACAGTTGTGGACACTTGAACTCGGGGCCACTACAAAGACACTACCAGACAGGCTGGTTTCACAGCTATAAAAGCTGAGGATGCAAAATGCCAAAAATGCTAGGGATAGACTGATGTTTGGGTTTTACCAATTTATCGGTATCTGCCAAAACGGCCAATAAAACATTGGCCTCAGTGTAGGCATTGACAAAACGCTGTTGTATGCCTCACACATGCAGACAACTTGCACAAAAAAGCACAACGAACCAAGTCAAGACAATTATCTTGCAGCAATGCTAGCAGGTACGTTTTCATAAACAAGCAGACAAGATGAACTATGATAATGGAGCACACATCAGCCATTGCAGCCAAAACAAAAGCATCATCTCAGGTTAATTAAAAATCATAGAAAACATTGAAATTACCAAAATTTCTGAATTTGAAAAATTTTGTCTCATAAACCCTGATTTTTAAAGGATTTGAAAAAAAGATAAGGCATAGAATACATTATATGTTTGATATATGAAGCAGAAAACAAGATTTAAAAATTTTGGAAATATCGGTTATCGGTCCATGAATGGCTGGATATATCGGTACCGGCCCCAAAAAAGGCATATCGGTCGGTCTCTGAAAAAATAACATGACCTCCAAAGCAGTTACACCACTTTCAACCAGTGGCAATTGAGACCACTGGTGTGTATGGCAAGTCCACTGACCTTTTTTTGAGTGGTCTTGCAAAGAAACTTGTGGATGCATCTGGTGAACCCAGGGAGTGCCAGTGGTTCCACCAACGCATTTCAAAAAAGTCTTGGACTGGCACGTCAGACATGTTTTATAGTATCCGAACTTGGCAAGAATGAAATGATTTTAAAATTTGACCGAAGATAAATTGCGTGGCAACATTAAGCTAAGTCGTTCATGGAGGCCTTTACCTCACTTGTACTTGTGTTTTGAGTGTAATGCACTTTTGACAGGCAGTAAAACTTGTTTTTTGTCCGGCTTATCATGACTGTTATCACATTTCAGGTTCAGTTCTTATCTCATCACAATGCTGGTTAATGGCTGAGGCCACAAAGTTTGACAGTAAAATTTCACGATCATTTGTCATGTATGAAGTACGAAAGTAAACAATCCTGCAAGAGGCGGGAAGAAGCAATGATCATTGATAATTAAATTTAATATCTAAGCCTGGCGAGATATAGGTACGACGCACTTTCCAATAACAGTTAACTTGCACATGCAGTTTGGAATAACAGTTAACTTGCACATGCAGTAAATTTCTACGAAGTCAGTGCTTGTTTGCAAAATTAGGCTAAAAAACTATTTGTCGATCAAGTCAGTGTAAATAGTCGAAAGGCTTAAAGAAGAGATTTCTGTCAGTCGATTTTAACGTATCGGTTAGAACGAATGTGTGCAGTTAAGATAAATATGCCTAGAATTTTTAAGTGAGAAAATAGGCCTAAAACAGTTGTGCAGAGTGCTTTTCTGTATCTGGATATTGTTTCCGTCTGAGGTGGTGCTGTTGCTTTTTCAAATACACCTTTAAGGCAGTGGACTGGGCCTAATAACTCATCCAACGTGGATGATTTGCAAGTGCGTTGAGGCTTGATGTAAGCGACGGTTGTTGGAGAGAATGTAAACAAGATCATATTCACTGATCGTTGATGCCCCTACACCACAAGAAAAACAAACTGTAACTTGCCTAACAGTCAACACCTGAAGTTAGCCATGTCGAAGTTGAAAAAGACATTTTGGACACATTTTACTATTTTTGTTGATCACAAAATGGCAAAACCTGTTGACTGTTCTTAGTTTTAGACGTTTAACGAAAGGGCCTAAGTTTCTTGATTGTTCTGGTTTTTTAAAATGTTTTGAACGTATTACGCCGATCTTCACGCATTGCTTGTTACTGCAGGCCTTCTGTTTGGGCGCATTGTAAATTTTTATTCTGACTGAAATGGTTTTTTAGATATCTGGGCACTTATCAGTGATCTCTGCTAATGCCTCGGGTGCATTTTTATAAATTCATGGCTGTAATAGTTTGCAGTAAGCTATTTTCACACTTTTCGCTTGTTGCGACATCCGCCTTTTGTACATTTGGACTCACGAAAGGTAGGTGCATCCAGGCTACGTAATTTGTCAAAATGATATATTCAGTAATAGTTAAGTGAGAGGTCACATTTTTATTTTCACTGCTATGATGTGTAAGGTTGTTCCCTTTGAACAGTTGCACACAAGAGTTTATGATAGGCCTACAAGAATAGCTGAGGTTATGTCTACAACACGCAGGGATACAAAATTGATCTCTTTGCAGTTCTAGGAATTTTATGTAGTATTGAATGATCTAGGTTATGCATACAGTAAATCAACTATGTTAAGAAGTCTTTAGAGAAGGTCTGTTTGAATATCGATTTTATTGATCTTTGATCAACGCTACTACATAAAAAAGATACTGAATATTTAATGTTTAACGATTACCTCTGTTGCATTAATGAACAGCAACTTGGCTGAATTGCAGTATTTAGGCCAAAAGGAAAAGAATTCCTTCACTTGGTGGATGGCGTTTGCGCAATGTTAAAAAATGCATTGAACTCCACGACATTTATAAAAGTTTATCATGCGGAGGCTAGTTTTTTTTCATAGAATTTTATAACAATTTTGATTTAGATTCTATGTTACGCATGAACATTAAAAATCTAAGCCAGCTGAAAATTTTTGTGTTAAGTAATGAAACTAGGAAGGTTTGTTGGTCGTGGGATCACTGTCTAAATCTGACAAACACTTTCAATTAAGTTTTGTAATTTTTTACCGCTTTGCATGCAGAGGTAAAGAAATATTTTAAGGACACGTGTAGACGACTGGGCATTAGCTGTTAATTATGTAGTAGTAGTAGTTTTTATTCTCGTGGCATACCTAGTGGGTTAGGATTGTTTATTGCTTAGGCAATTTCATAGTGCTAACCAACATACTATTAAGTCAGTCATACATCAGACGGTACGATACAAACCATTTTCAGATTTTGGATGCAGGATTTAGCTGCTAGATGCGAAACCAACCTGAGGGAAAGGAGACAGACTAAGTAAAATTCTATTGTATCAAAACCTTTAAAGAAATTGCGCAGTATCTTCAGATTACAAGAAATTGTGCAGTATCTTGGGATCATTAGCCTGATTCAATTGTATTGTTGGCTTAGTGCAGTGATTTTCAACCTGGGGGTCATGAACCATGTTTGGATGGGTCAGCGGTAGATGTTTTATGACTACAGCTGCATTGCATTTACTCTATTCGAGTTTTAATTCGAGGGGTTGTTAGGTTAGAATGGGTTGCTGTAATTGGTCGTGGTACAAAAAGTTGCGACAGTAAGCAACGCGCAACAAAGACAGTCATTCAGGGCCGTATGCAAGCAACCCCGGTCTGAGAGAAAAGTTCACATTTGGCTAGGAAGTTTGCATGCAGCTAATTATATTTATTGCCTTTGTGATAACTGTTTTTTTTTGTTTGTTTATCAGAAAATGTTGCGTGTGTACGTGTTGGAAAAAGTGAAGACAATTTTTCATTTTTCTCGGTCATTCATCAAAAATGGTTTATGAAAGTTTTTTTTGGTAAAAATGGACGCATTTTAAGAAAATTTACAAAGAGCGCCTAAGTTTTTTATCTTGATGGCCCTTTTTTGACACCAAACGACTTACAAAAATCTTACAGGGAACATTGGCCACAAGTGATACGTGTTTCTGTAGATCTTAAATCAGCAAGTGCTAGTCTAAGACAAATATGTACTGCTATTGTCATATAAGTAATAGGCTTCATTTGTTTTTCAGTCTAAGTTTGAAAAACTGGAAAATGATATGAAAGAAGTTAATATGAATCAAGAAGCTCTGAAACGAAATTTTCTGGAGCTAACTGAGCTAAAGCACATTTTAAGGAAAACTCAAAATTTTTTTGAAGAGGTAAGTTTTTTGTTATATATTCTTTTATTGCTTAACTGTTAATTCCTTTTTCTATGCTCATGTTCATCCTTCCATAATAATTTACCATGCATGCTACAGTAGTGTCTGATAGTTTTGATTGGTTTGAAAATATTTTCAATAACATAGCTGCATGGGTGAAGGTGACTGCTGGTTAGATTCATTTTTCTATGGTTTTTGTGCTTTAAGCAAATGCATTCATATATCTTCCCACATCAGAAAAGTTACGTTCAAACGTGCCTATAAAACTTGATTTTGCTGTGTTGGTTTTGCATCACCACACACTGTAATGCAACTTGTAATGACTATAATTTTTAACTGTTGGTTTTGTAACTTGTAACACCACATGTCTCTTATGCAAGTGGAGATGGTAATATAAAGTTGCAGTTTATATCTGCAAACAAAATTAAAATTAGGATGAGAATCACTCTTTTAAATCATGATAGCGTCATATTAATCTAAGTTTGGATTTTAGGCATATATAATGTTGCAGTTGTCTTTGCTGTCATTGCATTGAGATGTGTAACATGTGTATAAGCTTGTTGGTTGTATGTGCACGCAAATATAATTTTTAATTTTTTGATCTAAACCTTGCATGCTCACAATGTTATTAAAAAAGTGTATGTGCATGAGTGGCAGCATTTGGGCAATCCTAGGATTGTGAATTTAGTCAAGGCACCTGTTGAGCTGGAGAAAAATGACCTTTATTGAAGCAGTTCTGAAAATAATTGCCAACTTTGTCTTTCATGTATTTCCTCTGTAATATCCAAATGTCTTAAGTTTGAAAAGCTTTTGTATACTTGCTGTTATTTCACTGTCTATTCAATTTGTGGTCACAAATTATGATTCAGTATAAGTTGGTGATATGTGATAACTTGTGTGATATGTACTCAAAAGTCTGTTGTCCAAACAAATGAATTTCTAAAGAGATGACCAGTGCATCCAATCTCCTCACAGCAAACCAGATAAGAGTGATGACAGCAACCAAATGGCCTTATTGCTGCACTACACAATGCTTCATGGTATTCAAAATAAACCACCTAGTTGCGACTCTTGCACTGTTACTTTTGTAAAACAGCCCAGTTTTAACTCTCTGGATGCCTTTAAAATAAATGCATCAGCAAACTAAACATCCAAATTAAAATTCAAAGCAAAATTCTCCTTAAGTGTGAAATATCACTATTCCACTTTTTTGGTCAATTTCTGCTGTTGAATAATGTATGCTTTGTAATTCTGCTTTGTCCAAATGTTAGATCCCCTTTTCTTATAAAACTGGTTAACACCTTTGGAGCCGTTCGATTTACCTTTAACACATTTGCTGCCAGTGTAGTAGATATACTTGTACTGTGAAATCATGCTTTGAGCTGCCATTTTCACACCACTTTCACAAATCCATAATGCACCAGTCAATTGTGCTGGAGAGCTGTTCAAACCCTCAGAAAACACTTTTGAGTCTTCTAAAATTTTAAGTTTTGGGTTTTGGATTTTTTGTAGGTGATGTCATAAGTGGGATAGGTTTTTAGTCATTTTGGCCCAAGTTACCTGGCCCAGGATCCCAATTGCAGGACGAAAGTATTTTGCTCAAGTTTTCAGTGGAAACTAGGCTGAAATCTCAGTCTTGAGCCTTTTTTGGTTTTCTAGGATTTCTGATTCAAAAGTTGAACAATTATTTTTATGGTATTTCTAACCCAAATTTAGTTTGTTGGCCATAACTTTTCAACCAGAAATGCTGGAAAGTTTAAAGTGCAGCAGTGATTATTGGACCAGAAGTGCAACTAATATTTTTAAAAAGAAGTTCTGTAGGTTGCTAAAGGTACAACATGTTTAAGAACAAACATCATAAACAAGTGGTTTGAAAGTTAAAACAATGGTGGGGAAGTTACTGGTTTTGTTTATGCATAGATTGTCATATGCATGTTTAAAGTTATCTGCTTCATGTAACTAGTATCTCCATATTTCGTTAAGTGAAATTTGCCACACTTTATTTGGATTTGATTCCTCATGTTGCTGCAACCTTAACCTACATGAATAATCAGCATGCCTGTTGCACTGATGGTGTGGCTTGTGGGTCTGACAAATTTTAAACAGACCTTTTAAAAAACTGGATGTTCTAAGGCAGATATTTTAGACTTGTGTTCAGCATATGCCGAGTGTATTTATGTAGTATCTTATGAAAGGTTCATTTAATGACAGTAGAGCAGGTAGGCAATAAAGATTTCTGTGAGAGGTGCAAGATGCTAATATTATTGATATGTGGAGTGCATAGTTTTGTTTCAGGTGCATGCTTATTACATATTTGGGTTGCTGTGTGTTAAACATTTTGTACTGCATTAACACTTTGATAGCCGGGGTATGATATATTCATACTTAATTTTGGCCTAAAACCAGAAGTTGTCAGTTGCCTTACCCACGCACTAGCTCCTCTACTGATTCCGCTAGAGAGCTGTTCATGGGCTCAAACAGATTGGCCAGTCTTCTAGATTGCACTCAAAAAAAATTTTTAGTTGGGCGTTGCGAATTTTTCTTGAATTAACCTGGAGGTCAAAGTGTTAACACCACGCTCTTTGTTGTCATGGTATACTGGGATGCTATTGGAAACCTGCATGCAATATGCACAGTGTGTATTCTTTGATTGGCTGTTACAAAAACAATGATGAAGCTACCCTAAATCATCTTTCATGCTGCTGACAAAACAAAAAGCAGATAATATGTGCTGTTTTTTTGTTAGTTATCTTGCTTCAAAACATTTTTCCTATAACTAATGTTACTGTTAGTGTTATTATTAGGGCAACCAATTTTTTGACCTAAAAACATAAAAGTTAAAAGTTGCCTATCAATCTTCTGCGTTTGCAACCAAACTACACAGTACAAAACATGTTTTTTATTCTGTGATACAATAATCAAAAGTGTGAAAGACCAAATGAAACTAGAGGTAACAAACTGTTGATGAAAATGTATCCAAAAATACAGAGGAAATATCCTGGGTCTATAAATATCGTGAAGTCACTGAGAATGTTCTGCATTGTTACACTTCAACATCAAGCACTGTTTCACATTATTGCTCTTGATGTTTCTATATGCATATATTGGATTGTGCATATACCAAACCAAGTGCTGTAGGACCATGTTTCTGCCATGCCTAGCATGCTTAATATTAAATTGTCCAATAGTGATCAAGACAACATTAGTGTGCCAGAATTACAAATGAACTTGCTAAAGCATGAAAAGTGTTAATCAGGAGATTTCTGTATGTCTGAAATTTGCCCTACGTTTTCCTTTGAGGTTAGACAGTAATTTTAACACTTTGAGAGCCTGGGTACGATATATTCGTACTTTGATTTCAGCCTAAAACCGGCAGTTGCCTTAGCAACACCCTAGCTCCTCCATGGATTGCGCTAGAGAGCTGTTCAAGGGATCAAACGGATTGGACAGTCTTCTAGATTGCACTCGAAAAAAAATTTTTTGGTTGTGGTTGCAGATTTTTTGTGAGTGACGTCATAAGTGAAGTAGTTTTTGGGTCATTTTGGCTCATGTTGCCTGGCCTAGGGCCCAACCGCTAGGCCAAAGTGTTTCGCTGAGGTTTTCATTGGAAACTGTGCTCGAGTCCGAGTCTTTTGAGCCTTTGATCAATTTTCTAGCGTTTCTGGTTCAAAAGTTATGATCTTAATTACATAATTGTGTAATTATCTAATTAGTCAAATATTTTTACTAGTTTAGATCATAACTTTTGAACCCGAAACCTCAGCAGGTCATGCAAAGTATATAAAAACTCTGATTGTAGTCTCGTTTCCAATAAAAACTTCAGCGAAATACTACCATCTAACAGTTGGCATCCAGGACCAGGTGAAGTTGGCCAAGGTGGCCAAAATGTCTTCCACTTGTGATGTCACTCACAAAAAACCTGCAATCCCCAATGGAAAAATTTTTTCGAGTGCAAACTACAAGACTTGCCGCGTCTTTTGACACTTCGACCAGGTCCGTAACCTGTACAGGAGCGAAGATATTCCTGTGCAAAGCCAGGTGCGATCCAGCTGTTTTTTGCGAACCGCTTGAATTAACCCGGATGTCAAAGTGTTAAGAACACAACAACAAAGTTGTGCGATGACACTAGAACTTGTTTGAACTGTAAGACGAATCAGTTAATAAAGCTGCCTTCTAATCAGTTGAACCTGCAGTTTTTCTAACATCTTGGCTGAAGTTGGTTACTTCATTTTTTGGGCCATGCCACAGAAACAGGTGCTTAATCAAATTAATGACATCACGGATTTTGACTGCACAGCACACTTTAACACTGAAATATGTGATTCGGTGATACAAATCTACAAATGAAAACAACATTTCTATCTGAATATCCAGTTTATGTGATTAAATGTTATGTTATTAACTATTTCCGTCTCATATCGAATGGTGTTGGTCTGAGGATAAAGCGGTTTGTGTGTTCAACTGACATGCAATTAACCAGAGTCATCTGCAATTCAAATAACTGCATATCATGCATGTGTGCATACATTAAGTGCTCAGGTGAAATTTTGTAAATTTCGTGTGATCTTTTCATATATTTATAATTACAAAATATATAGATCATGACTGTGAAACTGAGCTACCACTATCCAATGTGAAAACTTAACAAGCATTGTATTTTGTTTGGGTGTGTGTTTTTGAAGTTATGCAGACTTTTATCAGGTGTGCAGGTTACAAACTAGTTTTGACATACCAACTTGTCCTAATTTTCTTATAGTGCTTTGCTTCTACATGCAGAGGATGGGCGACTTACAGCCTTTAACCTAAAAAAGACTGGATTTAAGCTGATTGTTACCTTAAAATGACATGCCTGGTTGTAAATTTCAGGGGGAGTTTTCTTTTTTCATGCAAAACCTACATTTCCCAAAAATGCATATTTTACAAAAAACTGATAACCTTCATATTTTGGGGATAAGAGTTGTTAGGTCCAAAGTTTTGGGAAACACTAACATATACTACCAGTAGTATGCCTGCACCTGAATTTAGTGGTTGTACAACAGAGATAGACTGATATCGGCCTTGGCCAATATTTGGGTTTTACCTATATGTTGGCATCGGCAAAAATGCCTATTTTATCGGCCTTAGTAGGTGTTGACAAAACGCTGTTATATTACTCACGCATGCAGACAACTTAACACCTGAACACCTTGAGAGTGCGGTACGATATACGTACTTTGAAATCAGCCTAAAACCAGCAGTTTTTGCTTGCCTTTCCAACGCCATAAGCTCCTTTGCCGATTGCACCAGAGAGCTGTTCAAACCCTCAAAGATTTGACAAGTCTTCTAGTCTGCAATAAAAAAAGTTTTTGGTTGGGGGTTGTCGATTTTTTTGTGAGTGATGTCATAAGTGAGGTAGGTTTTGGCCATTTTGGCTCATGTTACCTGGCCTAGGGCCCAATTGCATCCAAAGTATCAAAAGACTCGAACTGTAGCTTAGTTTCCAATAAAAAACTTCAGCGAGATACTACCTTCTAATGGTTTAAGCCCAGGGCCAGGCAAAGTCGGCCATGGTGGCCTAAAAGTCCTTCAATTATGACATCACTCACAAAACATCTGCAACCCCCAACCAAAAAATTATTTTTTTAATTGCTAAATACAAGACTTGGAGTCATTGCAGGGTTTGAACAGATCTCTAGCACTTTTGGTGCTGGAGTTGTGCTCACCTAAAGCCACGTGCCATCTGGCTGTTTTGGCATGAACTGATTGATTTAGACCAGCTGCGAAAGTGTTAAGCAAGAAAGCACAACAACCAAGTCAAAATAGTTATCTTGTAGCAACTCTACCAGGTGTTTTCACAAACAGATAAGATAACCATAAAGCACATGTTGGCTGTCGCAGCCGAAATGAAGCATCGCCATTATTCAGATTGATTAAAAATCATAGCAAATTATTGAAATTGCTGCAATTTGAAAGAGTTTAGCTTATAAATCCTGATTTTTGAAGTTTTTACAAAAAATGTAAGGCATAGAATACATTACATTTTTGATAATGAAGCAAAAAGCAAGATTTGAAAAATTTGTAAATGTCGATTATATTGTTGTTGGCTATCGGTCCATGAATGGCCAATATATCAGCATTGCCCTAAAAAAAGCCATATCAGTCGATATCTGTTATACAGCCTGAGTAGTGATAGCCATAGTTCTGACTTAGCATCCTCTTGGAACCTATCCACTGCCACCCATATTCCAGATTAAAAAACCTTATAGCTTGTTCAAAACAGCACAATGATTTGATTGTAATGTGCAGACATTATGATGTCAGATTTGTTGTGATCTCTGCTGTGTTTATTTAGCACCACAAAAATTCTGTTTGGTTAAGCAAAACAAGTTGCTAACTGCTGATTGGTTGATTGGATGTCACACATAGATATGAATGCTATGAAAGTATGTTGCATCCATGAACTGTTTTGCAAATTTATTGTTGTAGTAGTAAAGGCCATTTTCGTTTTAAGCATTATTGTTTGTTTGTTTGTTGTGTCATCATGCATGTTATCACTACCAGGCTGCAATGTACCATGAACAACATGAGTTCGGTGGTGGAATGGAAGATGAGAGTTCTCAAGGACTCCTTGCTAGTGAATATTCTCGAGGTCCATTTACTAAGCTTGGGTGAGTTCATGCAGTAACAACATGTTGCTTCCAGGCATTCTTCACCGACTTGGATGCATGAATGAAATAGGTAATCATGTTGGTCAAATACTTTGGCAATGAAAAAGTGTTAGTTCTGATGAAAAAGCAATATTCAGTTCATTCACTACAAATGCAGTTGCACTGTAGCTTGACGAGGTAGTAGGAAGTAAGAAATTATGAAGAGTGAAGGTTTCTGACAGGTATAGGAACACACAGCATGTGCAAGTTCTGACAGTTTGGTGTAATGTTGCTTGTTTGCTGGGCGTGTTGCAATTTCTATTGTACTTCAAGTTGTTGGTGTGTGTGTCTGCTATGGTGAGCTGTGTCATTGCTGCATTCTTACTATTGCTCACTGTTCACTTAAGCTTTCCATTAATTTTTGCATGCCACTAAGCTTTGTTGCACCATCTTTTGTAGTTTTCATTCTTTTCTCATGACCTTGCATTTCTGCAAAGGTTTCTGTAAGCAGTGGAATATCATACGTTGTTTGTTGTGATTTCTGCGCATACTGATTAACAAGTAATTTTTTATGCAAGTTATTTACACTGATGCAACCATGGGTAAATTATGAATTGAAAGCATAAGTATTTCTTGTGGTGGCTGTGCATGAGAATAAACATACTCAAATTTAGCATGAATGGTTTGCACAAGCAACCTGGTGTGATGTATCACGAACCATATAGATGGAAAATATTGATGCATATGAAGAAGAAGCTGTAGACGAGTTTCATCGCCAGCAGCAGATTTCCCTAAAACTTGGGTAAGATGTGGCATTGAGTGGTGTGACAAGCTGTTTATGGTTAAACTTTAATTGTTGTGACATGCTACCTGCTTCTGCATGAAAGCTAGGGCTTATCATCTCTCACTTCATTCAGAATTACTGGTATGGTTAAAAATTTCATAAGGATAGGAACTCCTATCTGTGAGTTTTCTTACCACTTAATCAGTGGCTTGGTTGTTCGAATGGGTTGGTTCATTTGTATTGTGCATTCAGGTTTTATTGCATTGCATTAAAAATGAAACATTGTGTGGCATACCAAAATGCATTGCAACCTTACAATATCCAGACTGTTTTTATGTGATCATACAAGCCCTTTTCCAGAAGTTGTGTTGTCATGTAGGGTGTGCACAGTTTGGATGTTTAATGTATAGGAGAAATACAAATTTTGTTGGATGTTCTGGCCTTCTGTATTGCAATGCTTATTTAATGCACCTAAATGTGCATTATATATTTTATGAAGTGAGAGGTATGTGTTAAAAATAGGAATAATTTCTAAAATATAACGCACACTTGCGGTGTTAGATGAGCAAAACAATAGTGGTGTTACGTAACCCTGCAAGGTAAATGTTTGGTTTCAGCTGCTAAATTTATTGTAGTACTCAGAAAAAGTCTACTGGAAATCAACTGGGTGTTGCTATGTGGGGGTGGGTTTTGCAGTGCTGGGTGTTGCTATGTAACGTGGTAGGCATCACAGTGACGTTTGTTGTAGGTGTTAGTTTGATAGTGCTTGGTGGCTATGAATTTCACAGTGCAGTATGATCTTTGAAAATTGTACTTACTTGATATGACTGATCAGTTCTGAGCAGGGAGGTCTGCAGAGCATTGTTGCAGTGGCAACAGCAGTGAAAGCAATTGTTTTCGAATTCAGTTCTTCAAGCCACAGTAATATTTAAATGCCATTAACACTGTGGACATTTGTGTTTATCAAATTAAAAATGCCATGCCGATAAAGTAGTTCTAACAACCATACTGTTATAATTCAGAAGCATACTGTTATATGTTATGTTATAAAGTATAAGTTTCTGATGAGTATTCAGAAGCAGCTTCATCCTCTGCAGCAATTGGCTGCATTGTTGTGTCCATTTTCAACTTTAACACCAGTAATAACCTTTTCTGATGGTAATACAGACTAACCCAGTTAACATATATACATATATTCAATTTACCAAGTTTTTTTTATGTGATTATCTGGAATTAATGTAAACAGTATATGTTATTAACAGACTTGCTTATTTACACTTCCACGGCTGAATTACCCTTGTACTGATGCCAATCCACAGTAGCAGAGACACTTTCTCCCAATCTTTTGTAGACTGGTATAACTTAAACATAGATGTGATAGCACGTTGCCTGCGTTGGATTGTTTATTTTAGAATTTTAGACGAGATTATCGCAATAGCTCTCCTATTGTTGATGTAATAAATTACAAGTGCTTGGTTCTGGTACTATGCGGTAAATTCCAGAATTCTTCAGGAATTTGCAAACGATGATGAAATGAATGTAATTGAGTTTTTGGCGGTACACTATGCGAATTACAACGTCGTGTTAGCAGGGGTTCCCAACCTTTCTCTGACTATGTACCCCTTCAGCATTCCAACAGATGACCATGTACCCCTTCAGCATTTTGACACATGTTGATGTACCCCTAAAATTTCTTATGACAAAATATTTTATCATGATTAATCATAGATATATTTAACAGTAAGCATATAATGGATTTTGAAAATAATATTCACTGATGCATGTGTATATATTTGGAAATAAAAGATATGCAAATATATATTTCTCATCTATTGATAACCGTAAATGTAGTTCTTCGGATCGGAAAATGTACCCCTGGGGGTACATGTACCCCAGGTTGGGAACCTCTGTTAGCGAAACGAAAACCATCTGTTGTTTTCCATTAAAATTGTCACAACAAATGTGTGATCACACCAAATGGTGGCATTAAGATTTTGCAACGAAAATGCACTAAGAATGTGGCTGTCTTTGAAGCAATAACATCTTCTCTTAACTCCGCCAACGAAGTGTTTCTGTTTAATGTTTGCAGATAAAGCATGTTGTAAATTCAAATGTTTCATGTTCGTGTTTGGTGCAGATTTTTTAAAATCTAGATCATTGCTAACATTTTTTTTCTACGGCATGTTGCTTTGCATTCTCTCAACGAAGTCTAATGTGCTTTTCTTAAAGTCGCTTTTAAAGTATGACTGTTGTTTTGGTGGGTGGAAATTACAAAATGCATGACAGAAATTGAAACATGTGGATTTACATTTCCCGTCCTGCAGTTAGATTAGGCCACGTGCAGTGAATCAGGTCATAGATGGAACATGGTGTACCAGACCACAAGCATGAGGAAAGGTCATTCATATTTGTAGCAGACCTTGTTGTGGCATTCTACAGGGTCCTTCAAATTGCATCAGAAAATCGTTGGCCTAAAAATATGAAACTTATAAATGGTGTCAGTTGCAGCACTGGAAAAATCAAACAATAGTAAAAGAAGAATTCCTTCTCATTTTCCAGGACCTAGATAGGTTAAGCTTAGAGTGCCTGTGTGTATGCTACTACGGTAGTTCGAGTTAATGATGCCTAAAGTCTAACTTCAGGCATTGCTACAATATTTTGAAAGCAAGCCATGACAAATACTGGTAGGGGTTTTGGAGAATGCTTTAAGATCCCAGTGAGATCTAAGGTTGATCTCCAGTCTCGTTTTGCATTACTGCTTGTAATTTCCACTTATTGTAACAACGGCCATGATTTAAAAGCGACTTCTACAAAGAAAAACACATTAGACTTTGTTGAGAGAATGCAAAGCAACATACTGTAGGCGAAACAAGCTGAGCGAATATTTATTAGATAAAAAAAAACTGAACTGAAAGGGAACATGAAACAATTTTGCATCAGTTTTTTCACAACTTTCAATGGGAAACACTTTGGTGGTGGAGTTGACTCAGTAACAATAAAACTTTTTTCATCATTTTTGAAAATTATATTTTTAGAGTTTCTAAGAATTTACCAAATTGAACAAACAATTTTTAATAATTTTTGGTGAAAGAATTATTGCCATGATTTTTTCTATGTTTGTGTGGAAAATAAACTGACTTTTAAAGCACAACTGATTGATTACTTGAAATGTTATCCTGGTAATGGTATATTGTGATTGACTGTTTATTGATTTATCAACTGTTTATTGATGAGAAAATATTAAATTCTGGATGTTTTGAAGTGCGAACTGCACGAAGTTCAACTCAGCTTGAGTTTCGCTTGCTTGTTGTTTCGTGATGTTTGAATGTTGGCTAATCGTGCTCAATGGTTTTTATCTATTAAAATCACGCATCTAAAACGTTGTGTTTGCGTATGTTTTGGCTCAGTGCGTTTTAGTCGTAGTTTCATGTGCATTACTTGATCGTGTCACTTTTTCAGATTTGTTGCTGGTGTTATATTGAGAGAAAAAGTCCCTGCATTCGAAAGAGTTCTATGGAGAGCATGTCGTGGAAACGTGTTCCTTCGCTACGCAGAAATCGAAATCCCGCTTGAAGACCCGCATACTGTGAGCACCAGTGTGTATGCTATATTACGTATCGCTTGTGGCCTGCACAAAAAATGATGCGATACAACATCTGATCTGCCATGGAAGTTCATCGGTATTCTAATGCACGTTTCATCATGGGATTCAATTTATTGCAAACCTGCACCAATAATATATCGAAGTGTGTCTCCATAGTGTAGTTTTGTCATTAAAATTGAGGTCGGTTTCAAATCGGGTTTCAAATCGTTCAGTGTGCCAACGTTCAGTGTGCCAACAATATGCGTTGTTGGCACACTGAACGTTAAGGTTTCAAATCGTTCAGTGTGCCAACAACATGCGTATTTTTGTACAAGTCGAGGCCAATATACCTTCTGTGTGAACCACAATAAAACTGATATATAAAACTTGGAGTTTTTGCGTGCCATTAGAAATTGCTTGGCGTGCGTGCCGTAGGTGGCCGGTCCCTGACCTAAACCATATCGCTAGCGCATCACGTCAGGCACGCGTGCCCTCTCTTGTGTGGCCCTGCTTTAAAGCGCTCTTAAATGTATGAGGTGTGGGACCAGTATCGCGCAATTCCTAGTTTCCAGTAGACTTACCAGTAAAAATTTTAGTTACCAGTATCGCGCAAATCTTGTTCCGCATTTCCCATGCGCACACAGTAAGCGCGTAATCAACTTGTCCGAGAGGGACCTATTTTATTTCAATGATGTGGTCTTCAGCACAAGAGAAAAACCAAAATATGGATAATGGGGTGTGATTGCTGCACTTTGTTTTCCCAAGTTTTTTAGTAGTGCAATCCATGCATATGTACTGTAGGTGAAGCCAACACTCCGGGAAGGTTTAATCATGTTCGCACAAAACGAACGCTTTTTTTGTAAATCCATATTATGGAATTTAAGGAGGGGCATTTTATTCGTCGATTTTCCCAGTAGCTGCTCATCAAACCTAGCACTTCACACCCTATGATGTAAACAAGCTTACAAGCGATCACAATCATGAAATATGAAACTTTTTGCAACCACACTCCCTAAAAACCGTACAATCAAATTTTGTCGCTTTCTGAAAACAATTCTCGTGGTTGCCACCTGCTGATCGTTGATTTTCACGTGCCTTAGTTCGTCATCTCAGCAGAAAAAAATCTCATCAGAAAAAAAGCCGCATTATGAGTCGTCAAAGGTCAACGCGTTATGCCGTTGAACTGAACCGGGGCACTCAACTTCACTGTCAGAGTCATATAAGCTACTACATAACAACTCGATGGCCGGCCATCATACGTAATGTGATTGTTTCGAGATGTTACATTCCACGTAAAAATATTATTTTTTCGTTATTGTCAAAATGTCTTCGCGGGCCGTACTTTGGAGACCCTGAATAAACAAATGATGTGAGGCGATTGCCAAAAACACTCCGTTTCTGGTCTAATGATAAAACTGTTGATTCGAACCCTCTACAAATGCTGGTCACTGTCACTGCTACTTGCAAGAAATCCCTGCAGTGCATTAAAAGCCTTGTTCGTGTCAGGCACGTTTCACAAAACCTTCAAGCTTTCTACCAGGATGTTGATTCTTCCTAGCCAGTGACATGGCTGTGAACGATTGGTCCTTGCCATGCTAACTGAAGCACAATATGTGAAGTCCTTCCGCAAATGTGCGTCAGCAAAAATGACTCATTTTCGCACAACTATTCTTAGATTTTGTCTGAACTTATGTTCACGTAAGCAAACATCTGCGTGAAAAAGTACAGTTATTTGCAGCAGTAGTGACCGTGATTAAGAGATGTTTTTTGACAGGCTCACTGTTTGTTTACCTTGTCCGCAGGGCGATTCAGTGAACAAGTGCGTCTTCATCATTTTCTTCCAAGGCGACCAACTGAAAAGTAGAGTGAAGAAAATATGTGAAGGGTAAG
>Ga0210059_1000830_pt1 | contig 43126 bp, 31 predicted proteins | sample Ectturendosymbi2_FD_188042 | JGI IMG/M metagenome (GOLD analysis project Ga0210059, IMG submission 188042) | Ecteinascidia turbinata endosymbiont from Florida, USA - Sample 2 (SPAdes) (version 2) | ecosystem: Host-associated > Tunicates > Ascidians > Unclassified | place: Key West, Florida... | reverse complement strand
CCGATAGCCTAACTTGGAGCTCTAATAGTTTATATTCAGTGCATTGACACATAAAATAAGAAGAGTGGATGTATAGAAAAATGTGCATATTATGTCAACAAACTTCGCCAAAACGTTGGTTTGGAAAGAGGACTATGACGTCATTTTGTGACGTCACAAACAGCGCACACCAAATACAAATGACCACCCTATGCCGCTGAATGAAACCCCCCCCCATGAAAAGTTTCTGCGTACGCCACTAGTTGCTCAATGTTGGAAACAACAGCACTTGAACTTGCTTCCGTTCATAGAGAGGGAATGAGTGAATTGGCAAAGCTAACGCAGTTCTGCAAGACTGGCGAGGCAAGGAGGCAAATCCCGCTGATCAGACCCACGGGAAAGCGCCCCGAGGTCGTCCAAGGCTCAGGTGGTGTGACTACATCTCCGACCTTGCTTGGTCCCGTCTTGGTGTGGATCCAGAAGAATTATTTGAAATTTCTGTTGACCGTGGGGTATTCCAAATCCTCCTAGGAGGGTTGCCCCTGCGACCCTCCCTACAGGAAATGTGAGCATGGAAATGAATGAATGAATGAATGATGAGTGAATGAAATCGTTTGACATAGACTTCAATTAAAATAAACTTTGATAGAATTGGAGAAATGTTAAACCATTCACAGATACCTTTCAAAAAGCGTATGCGCTTGCCTGCTTCTCCCAACAGCAACCTCAACATCAGTTCTAAAGGAAATATAGTTGGTATCATTTCATAAATTTATGAAATGCAAAAGGAATCGAAAAAGCTTTGAGTTGCTGAATTTGGAAGCCTGTCAACAAATAGAAAATGATGAGAGATATACTACAGCCTCACATCGGCATGGAAAACTTAACATATCACGTCGCTAAGTTTGGGGACAACACCAGTGGTACCTGAAGCAATAAGCTCACTCCGGTGTTTTCAGCGTTTGAAGATTCTTTGAAATCAACCACAATCCACAGAGAACAACCGCTGCAGTTTTTCAATCTTACCTTGGTACCTACAAACACTATGCATGGACTGTTCGTTTTTCAATAAGCTATGCTCAAAGCAATCAATTTTTTAATATTTTTATGCAAAGATTTGAATGTTTGAAACAATCTACAAATATCATTTTCATGTCGAAATAATAAATAATCCTTACTAAATTCTGCTTTCATAGAAAGTGCCTTCTTGATATTCAAAAAGATAAGATTGTTTTTCAGAAAAACGAAAGGATTTGTCAAGTTATCCAGATTTTGTTAATCATACAAACAACGAACAGATCTGCAACAAAATTCTCTTTCTCATTAGCAAACAAAATACAATCTGAAAAAATGTTGCCTTCCTTAGCTATTTTTTTGCCAGTTCATTATTCAATTACGGCATATAGAAAGCTGGCAGCAATCAACTTAAACATGACTGTGGCCGCCATCAAACTAAATACATGCTTTCACCTACTAACACAGTGAATCATTTCATGTGGTCAGCTATGAGCAAACAATTATCGTGAGAAGGAGACTTATATTATTACATTACAGCATCAGTTTTACAACCTCAATATAATTCAAACGTGCTCACTAAACATGGCGTAAGCTGAGTGCATTTACTACTGAACTAAGTCATTTTCCCTCCTTTTATAGCTCATAAACTTTGCCTTGCACATCTGCCACCCTGCACGGAAAAGCAGAATGTTCGATTCAACATGCCTTCAGCTGAAGGTTGAGTTTGTGCCACTTTCGAAACTACAGTATCGGCCAAACATGATTTTCACAAAAAAGCACGGAAACCAGAGGGGAACGACAGCAGCATAGTTTGTTCCGAGACGACCCCAATGTTAGTTCAAAGGGCTGTGTGTTTTCGCTTCTCGTACCAGGGTATGCTCGTCTCTGCCATATTGAAAAGAACTCGGACCCATTAACTTTCTGAAAAAGATGACAGACTAAAAATTTTAACGTTTTAATTGCATTTTGCTACTCGATTCAACTGGTGAAACAAGCAAGGAATCAATTACAAATTTTTAATAGGAAATCGGTTTCACGCAACACTACGTACCATCAGTCCATACCAACTGCAACCAATGCTAACAGGTGAAACGTTGAAAGGCTGAAGCAAGGTCAGTTAAAGTAAACAAACGCAAGACTGTAGTGAAACATAGCACAACAACTGCGACAATTAAAACTGGAAATTTCGTCTTACTCAACTGAAAGTATTCACTGCAACTTCAAAACTTACTGCAAAAGTTACATTAACTTAATAGAACTCAACGCAAGCTACAATGATTTACACAATAGAATACCTCGTTTTCAGAACAATACAGCTGCTGTCAAGGCGGCGCTTCCAATTTAGCTAGAAACAACACGCTGTATGATTCAGCATAACTGCAAAATGCGTAAGCTAAGCTTGCATTTAAAAATGGCAGCCAAAACGGTGTGCTCATTTGAAACGCTGTGACTGTCGAGAACCAAAACGCCAACATGCTGGTCGCGATAATCAAAACACATCAACGTTCAGTGCAAAAGGGGAAAAAAATATGTCACGCGGGGAGGATCATGCTGTGAATATAAATTTGTGCGTCAAACTGGTTGTATCATTCATCTTCGCCGATAAGAGAGTGAAAATTTGATTGTTGAATAAAAGTGACCGTGTGAGCTTTATGTATCGGTGGTTTATTTACGTTACCATGGAACAATGCATAGTGCCGCGAAAAATCCACTTCATCTTTCTTGTCATCTTTACAATTAGTTCTGTTCCGATTACTGCGGTGCGATGAACATATCTTGGAAAATTTTTTCTTGGTTTGTCCGATATACTGTTCATGGCATAGCACACAAGTCGCTACATAAATACCATAGTTTGCGCATGTGAAGTTTTGGTTCAGCTGAAAGGTTTTAGTTTTGCTCATTAGTTGTGAAACACATAGTACCATTTCTTTGATGTGTTTCCCATAACTACCACAAAGTGCACAGTGGCCGCAGTGTCATTGATCACCCTTGACACGCTCCATCGTCTTGCTTAAGGCAAGGTGCTCGTAGTTTGTTAGTATTTGCAGAATTGAGGGGCGCACAGCCCCCTTTGTCCCTCCCTGGCTCCACTGTTGCGTTACCACTTTCAGAAAAAGTGTGCATCGTAACATTAATGATACAATTGCAGCAAGTGAGGTCTGATCTTTGCCTTCTCAAAGGAAAATAGCTTATACCTTTCATAAAGCTCCTACTCACCGTCAATGCGATAGTTGTTTTGAAAGAAACATGTTGCGAAAATCTCAAGTTATTTCAAATTAAAAGGGCGGAAAAGCAATTATCTAAAATATTGCCCCTGAACCTTACGACACTTCACTTGAAAACAAATAATACGATATCCATACACAGTCACACTGCATTGTTAAAAAATATAGCAAGTTGAATGCAGCTGCTCTCACTTGCGCACAATACCAATGTTGGTTCTGATTAGATAGGCTGTTACCCGTTGCTAAGAACATGTTACAGCAAAGCTGGCGTGGTGTGTTTGTTGTGCCCTTAATCAACACAAATTATTCTACCTAACTTGACAACAACGATGAAAAAGCAAACTCGGCAATTCTCTGCGCAAAGCTGCACGGTGTGCTTTCATTTGCTGCACCTTGGGCCAGGCTGATTGCTCAACTTCACGGAAACACTGCGGGACAACACGCCAAAGGGCACATATTGTAGAGTGAGATTTATTGAGGTGCTATAAGGTGAAATACAAAACACGGTGTTTTCAACCTCTTATTGTCAAGTAAGTAGTAAACTAAGAAACGATTTTCTGAACAAACAGGTTAAAGGAGTCTGTTTCCCCTTCATCGCGTGTATCAGAGTCGCTCATGCCCTCAGACGCCTGAAGCCAGGAAAGCTTCAGGGATTGGATTCCATCTTCCCGGAGTTTATACTCCACGCCGGGTCGGCTCTCAAATCTTGGATTTGCGATTTGGGTCTTCCTGCGTGCGCCAACTCAAAATTCCAAAGATCTGGATAAGTGCACTAATAGCTGCGAACCCTAAGTCGGAAAAGCCACTGGGGGACCCAACGAGCTACCGTCCCAAATCTCCGTGTGTGCCCCTTTTAAAATCCTGGAGAGACTCATCTACGTTCGTGTCTATCTAATCATCGACCCATTACTTCCACAGGGGCAAGCGAGCTTCCGGCACGGGAGATCGGCAGTAGACCAGGTCACCCTGCTGAAACAGGACATCGAGGATAGCTTTTCGCCTAAAAAGAAGGCCGGACCTGTGTTTGTCAACCTCACAGCAGCCTACGACACTGTATGGCACCGCGACCTTACCTGCAAGTTGCTGCAATTGCTGCCTGATAGACACATGGTAGACATGATCATGGAGATGGTTGGCAATCGCAGCTTTACCCTTACCACAGGAAACGGTATAAGGAACAGGTGACGACGCTTCAAGAACGGCGTCCCACAGGGATCTGACCTGACGCCACTTCTCTTCAAAATCTACATATGTGACCTGCCAACCACCGTCCCAGAAAGTATGCATATGCTGACGATGTAGCAATCATGCATGCTAATGGAGATTGGCAGGCAGTAGAAGGGGTGCGGACCAAGGACATGGCAACCATAGGTGAATACCTCCAGACTAGGAAGCTAAAGCTCAGCACTACAAAAACGCTGTTGGCAGCCTTCCATCTCAACAACAAGGAAGCTACACGTGAGCTTACAGTCAAATACAACAACGAAACTCTGCCCTTCTGCTCCGTGCCCAAATACCTCGGAGTAACGTTGGACAAGTCGCTCACGTACCGCCAACACCTTGAGTCACTTCGCAAGAAGCTGACATCACGCGTCGCGCTTCTGAGGCGGCTTGCTGGCTCCGGTTGCGGTGCTGGAGAAACGACTCTGCAAATAGCCGGCCTATAACCCTGGTGCGTTCAACCACAGAGCAGGCCTACTGCGCGCCTGTCTGGTGCCTCAGTGCTCATACCCGCCTTATCGACCCCGCCATCAACAACACCTTGCGAATTGTGACTGGATGCCTGCGTCCTCCACCAGCTGACAACCTTCCCATCCTCGCAGGCATCCAACCTGCTGAGCTTCGTCGCAATGGAGCAACACTGTCTTTAGCACGCTGTGCCATGAAGCCTGGACGTCTGCTCCACTCAGCGCTCACCCGTACATCGAGTGCAGATGCACTGTCTTAAATCGAGACACCTATTTGCACCCGCCGCACAACAACTTATCAGTTCATCTGACAACAACAACATACGTGCGGCGCAGTGGACGGATTACCGATGGAATGCGGAGTGGGCGGACAACCCCACAAGACTCCGCAATTTCATCCCCAACACCGGTACCTCACCCCGGCGTGACCCTCCCAAGAAGAGCTTTGGTCCGGCTCAACCTCCTCCCCACCGGTCTCGGACGTTTCCGCTCCTGCTTGTACGAATTGGGCATGACTTCCTCTGCGACCTATGAGTGCGGTGCAGAAGAACAAACCATCGTCCATGTTGTCCTCCAATGTTCAATCAATCGACCTCCCCATGGACAGCATGGCCTGACGGTTCTGGACCATGAGACAATCGAATGGCTGCTCCTCGAGTTCTGGTACGACCAAGCAATGGTTAGAACAGCTGAGTCGAAAGAAGAAGAATCATTTTTGTTGGCGACAGACTGCTGTGCTTTTAAATTGACATGGCAATCAGAATAGTTAGTGATTGACAGAAAATGTTGTTGATATAATTAATCCACCAGCGTTCGTCTTTGAATCAGATGCTGTATATTGAAAATGTTTACTAGCGCGTCAATTGGTACATGGGTAGGGGAAGATGTTAAATTATGACAAGTTTTTAACGGGCATTTTCTACAGCTTCAGATCATAATTATATGTCCCTTTTTTTACACTGACGAGAAAAAAAAGTTTTGAGGTTTCATCACCAAAATTATTCAAGTACTCAGTTTAGTGCACTAACAATAATTTTAGCAGGAAGTTTACTCAAAAAAATATATTAATGCAATTGTGATACTTATTCCAGGATATTTTCCAAAAATGTGACATTACAAGAGCAAGGCATTTACAATGTTGTTGCAAATGTTCAGCATTGCATAGCATTTTTACAGCCACCTATTCGCATCAAGAGGAGTAAGATGAAGTTTCTTGTTCTTTGTCTGAGGTTATATGGAGGAAACCTTCGGATTCGTCGTTTGTGATCTCACAGGTCACAGTGTACTCAACACTGTCCCTATGTCATTTTCGATCCTTCGACGTAAAAGTATCTACATGGCAGACTGTTATTTCGTTCTTCATTTCAATTGTGACTGTTTATCAAATGTCTGTCGCAATTTTCCCCAACTTAAATCTCAATTACATTTGTTTACGATTGGGTGTTTTTTATCTGCATGTGAGGTACAGTCAGAAATGAAGTTAACCCTTTTTGGGTATTTTGCGAAAACTGTGTACCTCTATAAACAGGCCAGCCGCAGAGTGGCAGAGTTTTACACGAATCATCAAAGGTCGTTTGTGTATAAGAATTACTGAATCATTCAAGAATTTTCTAATGAAAGCATTGCGTTTGAAGACACTTTGAACAAACTTCTACTTTACTGGTTCTTGATTCTGTTGCTCCTTAATTAAAGTGCAATTGTGCAAAATCATCAAGTAAAACATTTCCGTTTCTAATGCGCTTGCTTAATGATGCGCAGTACTTATCGCATATATGAAAGAGTACCTAAACGCATAAATTAGCAGTATCAAACTTTGCTTCCCAAAAGTAGTGGTATTCCATGGAAATCTGTGTTTATCATCTGTCTAATCGAATCTCTTTACAGATAATTAGACATTCAAAATGGTTTATAATATTTAGTGTTACTTTAAACAACTATCCGTTCGTTCGTATTTTCTAAAAACTGCTCAGTTAATGAATGATAAAAAATATGGAACAACTCAATCATTTAATATCTGCATATTCTTTCAATTTCGATTTTTTCAAGGAATTCAAAGATAAAGGCTCACGACGTGCTCCTCATCAACGTCCTCGCCGTGTGTCCTTGCAACCACCAGCTTCTTCAAGCAAAGACATGCACTCTGAATTAAAACAGCAAACAAGACGGCGTTCGGAGCCTGCGCTGTCGGTCTCGGTGTGCTCTGATGATTTTGCTGATAGAGGCGTCAGTCGTGAACATCGTGTACAAGAGCATATGAAATTGACTAGCGGTCTGTCTCAAAACACCACTGCGCAGAAACATGACGGCTACCACCATAACAAAAACAATCGTAATCATCACAAAAGTCAAGGGGGTTCAGGTAGAAGAAAAGTCTCATTTGTGCCGTTCCTTGAAGAGACAGGACTCGCACCTGTGCGTGAAGAGGAGTCAGAAATTGACTGAAAAAAGTTTTGGGGGTCTAATTGGGTCAAAACGTTCCAATATTCCACGTTTTTGACGTTGACTAGCACAACTCTTAACATGTGTATCGAAAAACGCATTAGAATAACAATAATAATCATCTTCGAAGCTTCAAGGAAAATAAGTAAATGCTCACAGAAATGTAGCTTTAAGAACGATGTAATTAAAGCTACACATTTTTCGCATGCTGATGTTTAGCTGCAAATCTTACTCACGTCGATTCTATACATATTTTCAGAATAGAATTAGAACCACGATTTCCTACATATTTTTCATTTTTACAGTATGTTTGTGAGGTTGAAAATTGTTTCGATCACTGTACAACAACGTGTTTCAATGTGTAGTTGAAAAACTTTGTTTTCGCTGAAACAAAATTTACGATTACTCTTCGCCACAGAAATGAACTATTTTTCTGTTTTTGTGTTTTGCGATATATGGAGGATACACTTGTTCATAACTCGACTGGGTTGTGGAGACCAGTTACTTCAAAACAGATATTAGAACGTCATAATCATGGAAAAGTCATGAAAGCAGAGCCCAGTCCGCTAATTCCTTGAAGGCTTGTAGCAAACTTGGAACTTTTGAATATATTCGTGTATGACAAGCAATTTATGTACCAAATGTTAGGCGAAAAGTATGGAGTCCGACTTGTACAAGAGGAAAAACAGCTGACACCAAATAATTCTCTAATACACATGTATACGCGAGACGATTTTCCACGTAAAGAACATCTTAATGTATATGAACTTGTTGTATGCTTGTAAGTCGCGGCCTCTTTATCTGCGCACTCATTTATGCAATAGGCATTGAATGTGTGGTTTTTCGAAATAAAATCTGTTCAAAAACATTTCAAACATTTTAACAAGACTTTAGAGGTGCGCATACCGTAAAAGAAAAGTTCAAGCTGAGAACGTTCACTCAAAATAATTTATTTCATGAGCCACGCAGTCCAAAATGAAATTAAGCAACCATACAGATGGTTAAAGATTTATTCGTAGTTCTCTCTGAACTTAACTGGAATTTCATCTTGGCCACGTAAAGGTGTGGAAGAGTATAAAAAAGACCGAGGAAAATCACAATGATTGTTTTGTGGCAATTTACTGATATGTTTTAATATTTTCTGCCAGGAAAATTTCTCCTTTTCAATTTCGAAGCTTTTGTTTGTTTCTTTGAACTGACGCTTTTCTTAATGTTCACACATTTGTGTCCATTAGAGCGGATCTCCAGTTTTGTCAGTGGGCAAAGAAAGCGTTAGTGCACATTCATATGTTAAGCTTACCGTTTTTCGTTTCTGAAATTAAACTAGGGTTTGAAAGTTATTTTTAAACCTGCATTGATTCAAGAAAGAAAATACACTGAAGACCATGTGAAAAACGCAATTAAGAACAATGCGTAACCTTTGTTGACGTACATGTATATGTCAACACAGGTGTCAATATATGTTAACAACGTGTTCATATGTGTGTTCACAGTCATTGAATTAACAAACGTTTGTTGAAACTAGAAGAAATGAAGCCAAAGCGTGCGAGCAAATCAAATTGACTGGTAAAAGAACTCGACAGTAACCGCAGCTCCACGTTTCTATGACATTTTTTAGTTTTTCAAACCTGCTGAAGTCGAACCAATAATCAAGATTTCACTGAAGATTCATTAAAACTGGGTTTTTATTCTCAGAATTCTCAATTGTCATATAGTTTGACCAAGTCATTTTCAATAGTAACCTGATAATGCGTTTTCTGGTTAGTTTTACTCGTACTGCAGCTAGATTTGGAAATATGTCTCCCGCTGTACTTCACTTGTGCGTTGTTTGAACACTTTTGTGTGCGAATGTCCGAAAGTGTAAAAAAGGGATTGGGGCTCATTTGCCATGATGGGCCATATGAATTGTGGAATATCGCTGGCGGGCCGCAAAAATTATTTCATTTTATCTTATAATTCTGTCTTTACCTTGCAAAGGAAAATAAGGGGTCAAAATTATGTGAAGGACCGAGAGAGACTCCTCTTGATTTATTGTCTACGTGTATGCCTATCATCGAGTGTCGTTTTGACGCGATGTTGCGTTCTACAGTAACTTGGGTAAAGAAAATTCTGATGCAGGCCATATTAAATGTTCACGCGGACGGCAGGTTCCCCACCGCTTCTCCAAAAAAAAGGAAAATTGCAGCCTTATCAAGCAAACATGGGCTATGAACTTTTTTCTTGATTTATCCGTGGCATTTTTGCCTTCCATGCGCAGCATTGAAGTTGTGTAATGGCGTTGTCTGCCCGTTTCTGTATACAACGACGAAAGAGAAACTACCTGCCATAGGCGAAGCCAGGGGAGGGGCCCAAGGGGCCATGGCCCCCAAATTTTTAGCATGCATAGTCATTTTATGCTTTGAGAGGCGGTATCCCAAACAAAATACTGTTGCTCGCCTAAAATCAAACATTTTGTCCCCAAAAAAATGTTTGGCCCCTCCCAAAATTTGAGCTGGCTACGACACTACTACCTGCGGCACGGGCTTAATATTTTACTGTACCTGATCTGCGATGATATATGGAAGAATGATTTAGAGGTTTTGATGTAGTCGGCATACCGAAGCTATAAATCCCAAAATCAGCTGTAAAACCATTTCAAATCTGCTAGATTTTTTGCGAAAGCACGTTGTTGCAATATTGCTACTGAATGTGTACCCAACCAGCCATTTGAAGTAATCACGTTTGGACCAAAAAGTGCTGCGTCAACCATACACCAAGAGTAAAAACTGCTATATTACAGCTTCGATCTTTTCGGAAGGAGCTTCGTGTAACTGGAAACAATTGTTTGGTTAGCAAACAAAGTTGTTATAAGTAACCAGCCACTAAAACAGAAAAGGCAAACACTGCCACGTATTATTTGGTCGTCGCAATTCCTTCACCAATAGGGCGAACTGATTTGAAAAGCGAAATCGGATGTTCACTGTTGTGAAATGCTGTCCTCATTAGCCTATGTCAGGGGTTCCCAACCTGGGGTACATGTACCCGCAGGGGTACATTTAAGGCTATCAATAGAAGATCAAATTATATTTACATATAATTTATTTCCAAATATTTACACAAATCCCAGTTAATATTATTTTCAAAAACCATTATAGGCTTATTGTTAAATATATCTAGGAATAATCATGACAAAATGTATTGTCATAGGAATTCTTAGAGGTACCTGTGTATCTGTCGAAATTCTGAAGGGGTACATACTTATCTGTTGAAATGCTGAAGGGGTACATTCTCATCTGTCGGAATGCTGAAGGGGTACATGGTAAGAGAAAGTTTGGGAACCCCTGGCCTATATGATACAACCCATTGAAAGGAAAAGGCACTTTGTTGCACTTTGGTATACTGCGTCAGAATTGGTGAGTGAAACTTTCGAAACCCTTCTGCAAATCCGCGCTATGAGGATCTCAACATTGAATGACAATCCCCTCAGATATCGTCTCGAAAATACAAGTTAATTTGCTGTATGCCCTTGCGTCTTAAGTTGTTTTACTGTTTGATTAAACAATGTGAAATAATCAAACAAAAGTACATCTTACAAAGTTTTTCCATCAACCACAACGCAACAATAAATATTGCAACTGTTGTTCGTCACCCACAAGATGGTATACGCCGTGGAAAGCGAAAGTATAGTGCAGTATTTTTGTAAGTAAGTTCTGTTTCCTACGATTATCAAACAGCAAGCGGATAGCTTTAAATGTAATTTTTATAATTTCGCTTCAGTTACCAAGACAAAAATTTCATCGCTTAGCTTCATATCTTCAGGATGGAAATACCGTAGTTATACTTTGCTTTGGATTTCCGATATTAAACTGGTTTTAATGTGTGTGAGTTTGAGTTTACGGGAAACGAGATACTATTTTTCTGAAAATAAAAAGTACAGTTCAAAAATGTGATATGGCTAATGGTTCTCCACAACTGACGCCATATTATAATATGACATGTTATGATCTCGTTTGGCAAAAAAAAAATTGAAGACATTTCATGACTTTCATACATTTTACGAGAGGTTTGATCTATCCAACATTCTGTTTCTTGTTATTCCAGCGAATTTGTCTCTCTGAACGTTTTTTTTTTTAACAATAAACTCTCTAACACTTTAAAAAAGTATTATATTGGATTAGTTCTTTGTTATTTGGTAAAAATTGATGTCGCTTTAACATTTTAGATAAATTCGCTTAGGCTTACTTAAAATCTTAATGGCTCAGTAACCTTCCCTTCAAAATGACAAGTTTTTCTTCACCAATCTTGCAAGTTTTAAGGAATATATATATTTCGTTTTAGTTACCTATTTATCAGTTTTGCTGCTATGATGAACTTGGAAGAAAAGACCCATGAAAAAAATCATTTTGTTTCAAAGAAGTTAGAGCTTTTCCACAGAGCTGATGATGCCTGCGGATACTTCGTACGCAAAATATATATGTTGCAAGATCTTAGTGTCTGATTCTTTGCTGAGAAAGGATTCCTTTTTATAGACAGGCTGCAGAGCCGTGGTAAAAATTACACTGCTCCGGCTCCGGAGTTCTTCTTTTCATGAACATGGCCCCAGCTCCGATTTCCGTTCGTTTTTATACACATTAATATTTCAAATGACTTGGTGTGCCTCAAGTTGACTGGAAAATGAAATGTATGCAGTACACAAAAATTAAAGAATGTACCAAACTTATTTGAGTACGTTAAGCTGGTAATTTTTTACAATCAGCGCTCTTATCACGAGACTGGGTTGATCGCCCCACCCCCCAAACCTACGAGGGTAACTTCATTCACCGGGAGTTTTATAATTCGGAAAACAGCATTTGCGATATAAGCCATTTTGTCGTCCTTTGTTTTGTCATAGCAGTGTTGTGAAGTTTACTTCATCTCTCGTACAGTAGCGAAGCCGTTATGACACTTAACTACCAAACATTACTGAAATCGCTCCCCCTAGCCTCACTGGCGGGATCCGCCCTTGGTTTCAGACGATTCAGAGAACAGTTACCAGCAGAAACGTTACTCAGAGAACAGTTACCAGCAGAAGCGTTACTCAGAATTTGCCAATATAAACAAATTCTGGGAAACATAGGCGGATCCAGGATTTTTTTAGTGGGGGGGGGGCTTAGAGACGAGTTCATCCGGATGTGTACTGACTGCATAGCGATACAGACCCAACCGCTCATGTAACTTTCTTTAACAAACACGGTTAAATAGCCGTAGACATTTTGGCTAAATCGCATTCTCACCATTATTCAGGCTTACTGCGACCTGGAACGTTTCCGGAGCAGAAGCAGCCTTCACAACAATTCAGAAATTATTCTCAACCTTATCTAACCTTGAAAAGTAAATTTTTGAATGTCGAAAAAAATTTATTCTTAGCTAAAGAAGCACAGGTCTACGCCGAAAAAACGCTTTAGCCAGGCATAAAAGTGACACAAAAAATGCACGAAAAATACGAAATGCCGCCAGCAACTTTAGTTGGCGGTCTAGACATGACCCATGCCGTATTGTATTCGAAAATTGCAGATGTGCATGGAATAGAAGTACATGACGTTCGGACTTGAAAATTTGTTTATTTTCGGAAATTTTTCCGATTTTCATTACGCAACACGATTGTCTCCAGCTAAAATCAGCAAATTTTTTTACAAAAATACCTGCAAATCAGTGGCAAACTAGCAATCGCAAACTGTTTAAAATAAATTCTATTGTTTATCAAAGCCCTTTGACCATAGAAAATAACTTGAAGGTCGAGAAAAAGGTAATTACTTCGAAAACAAGCACAGCTCTCCCTCAGAAAAAAAGCGCTTGGGATACGTGCGCGTAGAGACAAACATCCCAGAAAACTTTAAGCAATAAATGCGGCACTTTGGTCTGGAAGGTGTTTATTGCATCACAAGAGCATTGAAAATGATCTGACAATGTTTTGTCACGTCACAGCGGGAAATGTGAAGTTTGCAGTGGGTGAACGACCAACTTCTGCTCATCCTTTCAATTTTTTGAACAAAACGCGACTATATCGCGGTTACGCAATTTTAGAGATAATGTACAGTTAGGTTGAAAAAATTTATTAGAGACAGCAGAATATACGGGTCGATAAAAAAGCATCATATTTCGTGCTGAGCTGTACTTTGTCCAAAAATAGTTGTTGGCAGGTCTGATGCTAATCAATAGTCATCTTTTGCATAACCTATAGCTAATCTAGCGCCAGGCGCGTAGCCAGGGGGGGCAATGGGGTCAATTGCCACCCTCCAATTCCGAAAATAGCACTAGCAACGTTCAGATTAATCAAGCTTTTGATGTGTAAGCCAAAGAAATGCGTCTGTGCAAATCAACGAAATTGCTTAAAAACTATTCTACTTCAACTCTTAGTCGAAACTGACCAAAGCAATATGGTTTATCAATTCCCCATGATTAATCAAATATTGTGTAAAGTGTAAATGCTGGAGAATTCATGCCATGGCTGACCTTCACATGAGGCTTAAGCTCCGTGTGGAAGTGGTGATAATGAAATACAAACTTGTATATATGCGCTTGTAATCACCAACCGAAAGTAAAAGGATAACGCTTTTCGCAGCTGTTTCTGGCGCACCAGCTTGCTGCATCCCAGCTGATGGTGATGCAAATTTCATTTCAAGACCATCGCAAAAATTCTTTTCTGAAAACTTTGGCATGCTAAAAATGCTGTATATAATGCTGCAAGGTCTGGCGGGCCGTACTAATTTTCTACCAACAATTGTTCTCTTCGCTGTTGATGAAGTTGCTAAGACTTGGCAAATTATGCACTTTTGATCAGATTAAGTCCTGATTTTCACTGTTCGTCACGAAAGTAGTAAAAAACGACATAAAGTACATTTATTGTCCAGTGCGGTTTCTCATAAGTATGCAACACAAGATGTTGCAAGGAGGGCAGACTCATAAAATGTAATACCACAATACCACTAGGCGGGCCATAAAGTTACTACAATTTTTAAAGGTGCTGCGAGGCGGATAATTTTGCTTGCGGGGCCGTAGGTTGCCGACCCCTGCTTTAAATGAAGATCGTATATTTTTGTACAGTTTTACAACTAAATTCATGTATATGGTGGTGATATTTTGTATGCCTTGAAGCTCAAGCATTGGCTAAGAAGCAATTCAGTTTCAAGGTCTTTTTTACTACGCAATTAGGCCATGGACACTGTTTAGCAACAATAACAATTATTCTAGATGTTTACTTGTGATGGCATATAGACTTACTGTGATTGTTCAATCACAAATACGTGAAGCCTTAAGTTTCATCAATAATCTCCCATTGCCTCGCCGGCGAGTAAAAATAGTTTTGTCAAGTAGGCCTAATCAGAATCCGATCTGTACGTAGTCTGAAAGTGTTTCAACATTCACCTGATGCTAATTGCCACCCTATCCTACAGTAAATTTGAAAGCATTCAGCTGCAACGCGAAGAGTCAGCAGTAAAATCTAACGAAAGTAGAAAGATGATTATTTTTGTAAGGCCATTGACACTGCCATTTACTTACAGATAGCTTGCAATCTGTTTTCTCGATAAAGCGCATGTGACCAATATGTACCTAAATTGATTTTTTTCCTAGTCGATTGGATTTTGTTATTTAAACACTCATGGATTAAAGGAAAGACTTCAACCGCTTACTTACCAGACTTTTTTGAGCGCGACACAAATCTGAGTTTGGTGAACACCTGGCGACCCAAGCCTCAACCAACGTATGAAAAAAATACTGGAAGTGTGGATGACTTTTGGCAGCAAGTTGCTAAATTCGTTTTTAATGTCAGCAATCTACTCTTTTCTCAAGTATCTATGCTACAGACAGACACAGACAAGCAGTGGTAAAGTTAAAAATCTATAACTCCTGTTTGGATCGCCTCTGCGCGACCTATTTTTTGATCCTTCTCCACCCTTCCTTGGGTTTTGATTCATTCTTTGGAACCACTGGGCTAGATCAACTTACCAACCGTTGTGTTAAGCTGCGGCGACAAGTAGGCCTATTTCTTAACTTATTGCCGATTGCAGAGCTGTGGTAAAAATCGATTGCGGCTTCGCTTTCGCAAATACATAAACGTTTTCACACTTTTCGTAGACTGAGTGGGTCAAACATACGCAGGTTTGTTTCGGGCGCATGCAAAACGTATCCAATTAAACAAATTGTGTTTATAACATTTGTGAATTTTGTTGTGAACTCTGAAAAGTTAGATAAATACCTAATCATTGATGAGAAGAAGGCTTTTAGCAAGTAGCGTACAGAAATGCTACCGCAGTCGCATTTCATAGCGTTTAATGACATAAACTCCAAAAATTTTTCAAAGGCATTGAGTGACCTTAGCGTTTACATTATCAACTGCGTAAGTCAACCAGTCACTCAAGAACTGGACAATATCCACGTCTACATGCGCGCAAGTTTTGCAGACCTACTTCGGGAGTGAAAGTCGCTGCTCGACTTCGATTGAACGTGTATTGGTGTACATCAGAAGCGTGTAAATATAAAAAACGCAATCACAATGATTGCCACGATGACTCCTAGCTCAACTGCAATATTGGCTGGAAAAAGCATACACAGATCTTGCACTTACGAATATAGCATCAAGATCTTCACAAACACTTTCGCAAGACAGTTTTACGAGAAAATGGTGGCTTTCGTTCAAAGTAGAAACTTGGAAATTTACTAAAAAAAACTTTTAAAACTTTGTCAATTCAAGGAAAACAGACTCTCTGTTTGCCGGTTTAAGTCTGAATAGAATTATTCATAAAAAGAAGCGCCAGAAAAAGGCACTTTTATGGATGATGCTTTAAAAACAAGGGGCATTATATATTTAAATGTTGAGACTTGGTTGTTGTTTGCTACCCCCTATCAAAATTTCTGGCTACGCGCCTGTCTAGCGCACTTCATTTCTAGCCTATCTGACATGTAGGCTACGTTTTACGGTTAGGTTTGCTGTTTTGGAATTTACGCTGTAACTGAGCGCTCCAACTTAACCTGTAGTTAACTGCACTGTAGGTTCGTTGTAGCGTAATTTTGATTTCTTCGCTGAACTAATAAAATGAGCTGCACTCATTCATGAAAGCTGTACGAAACAAATAGTATAGTCTGCTGCTTATTTAACTTTTGTCCACAAGAAGCCCAATTTTACCTAAATGAAACAAGAGTTCAAATACTTACGTGTGCTAATGTAACATTGGGACCATACTTCTTGTCAAAAACTTGATTATTAGAAGTTTCATTTTCGGTGAAATAAACACATTCGGACTGGCCAAGTTCAACAAAATAAGCTTTCAATTTAATATTTTCGTCCCTATCCTTGTGCAAGAAATGGTTTATTCAAAAGCTATCAAAAATTCACCCAAGTGGACGTTTGTGTGCCGGCAACCATCGATAAAAAACGTATCTGAAAAAATTTATGGAGGCTTCAGGCCCATTAGACCCCCTGGATCCGCCTTTGCGGAAGGCAGTCACTGCTTTTGCTGTTAATGCCTAGTGACGTTTTGTTACTTTTTACGACCGGCATCAAGGAAACATATGTTTGAAAAACTACATTTGTGTCAGAGTCTTTTGACACAATCCAGTCCAAGTGATTTGCACTCGTTGCATGCTTTGCCTTGGCGATGACAGCTAACAGCTCTACCCAGGCAAAAAACAAAGAGCGCAGAACACATAGTCGATAACCTGTCTATATGTTCTTTCTAACGTGCACACATTCACATTAACACAAATAAAATGATGTGTATGAGAGCCGTTTGTTCGAAGAAACAGTATGGCTTCTAGAAAGAAATTCACTTTGGGCTTTTCACAAATAGCTGAAAACGTCTGATTTGGTATCTTTTGCACTCATAATAAGCAATGCTGAATGGCAAAGCACTTAAACCTGTAAGTAAAGCTTAGGAGAAAATTATACTGGTTACTGTGCTGAAAACATAAAATTTGTTTCCACAGAGGAATTTGTTTACATTGCATTTTTATACCCTCTTGAAAATGTACTGCCATGCAAAACTGAATCCGCCCCTGCCTGATAATATACTGCTATTCAAGGCAAGGCTAGTTCATTACGAGTCAGTTATAACTTTCATGTCATGCTGTTTCTAATAAACATAATGGTTCCTAGTGAACTTTGCCAGTAATCTAGTAAACCTTGCTAGTAAGCCTAATGGTTTCCAATGCAAAATCTTTCTGTACAATGGCTTGCCATGCAAGTCACGCTTATACCTGCAGTGATATCTAATCAGAATCACGCTATCTGCTAACAGCATGATTACACAGTTAGAAAAGTTTTGAATATTACCCGATATAGCCTACCTACTGATCATAGGTTAATTCGTTTTAGATCGCTACACAACACAGACGCGGTTTGATCATTGTGACTAGAAGTAAGATGTTGTGGTAGGTTACAACACAACGCTTTTCTTCTACAAGTTACACCCAGCCTGTCCAGCTATGATGTCACAGCCTTAGTGATGATTAAACCAAAAAAAACATAAAAACTCGCAGTTCCATTTTGCAATCTGGTGTCGTAACTATTAACAATCACGTTTAGTGTGCTCTAAAGAGCACTGTTTTAGGTAAAGTAAGTCTAGCTTTCCGTCAATTTGATAAAACCGTTAGTATCTAGGAAGGGACCAGGAGCCGGAACTACCTCTCAAATAGCCATAGCTCCATATCCGACTTCTAAATTTTAATCTGAGCTCCGGTTGCAAGTAAAATGACCAACTCGGACCCTACTGCTCCGGCTCCGCATCCCTGAAAAACGTTGATAGTCAATTAATTCTGATAAGTACGAAAGGACAGAACAGAAACTATTTGCTGTGCTGCATTTGAGGAGCATTTACGTAGAAATGGTGAAAATATTTAAACTCGAAAAATATACGCCGCTCTTTGCATGTTGGCTGGTCTAGACAGTTTAAAATTCCAATAATAAACAGCAGGGCCGGCCTTAAGCCGATGCAACCGATGCAGGTGCATTGGGCCCCGCGCTTCTCGGGCCCCGCTCCATGGTGTTTGGTTAGATTGTTAAAATTTGCCAGATACACTTTGCGCTTGAAAATTCAGTAAAAACGCCATATAAATTTCATTGTCAACTAAGAACGCTCTCGTCAGAACTAGCAAATTTCCTCTCGAACGTTAACAAACGTGCTCAATTCTCGTGTTAGTACTGCACTGTATATCTGCGCTCTACCACGATCGTAACACGGTTGATTGAACACGATGACGTCATAACATCACTGCTCAGAGGGGATCCGCCCCTAGGTCTTGCACTGGGCCCCGCACCCAGGTATTGCATTGGGCCCCGCATCTGCTAGGGCCGGCCCTGATAAACAGATCCATATCTACTAAAATTTCAGATAAAGCGCACTCTTGCAGAAGTATCCTGGTCACCTGACAAAACCCCAAAAAATGATATCATGCATTCATGATCCATTACGTTTCTGACTTCTAGTGTTTTTGGTTTTTTTTTCACAAGATCTGCAAAAGCAAAACGTCTTGGCCAGTAAATTCTACCACATTAGATAGTTTTTATCCATCACCCGAAAGTGATGCCATTTGCTGCGTTACATATTTAGCAACGCGTTTCACCTTCCACTACACATTTCGAAATTCGGTACGTTGCTTTTTGAGAATCTAGAAAGAGGGATATCGTTGTTGAAGGCTTAAATGAAATACGTATCTTATGTTTGTAAATTCAAATATTAGAATGCGTCTCAGAAAATGTGTGATTCATAACCATTTTATAAAATCAGCAATGCGCATGGAATGGATGATTGAAAATAAACAAAGGAAGTGGAACAGAACATTTGCTGAAAATCTTTTGCCTTTGCATCCTCGGTTATATCTGCGTTGGTCGCTCTTTTTATTTGACCATATCCGTATCGCAAAGAAGTGAAGGAACTTTATTGTAACGCTCTATTATTTTCGTGCTTCTATTTTATACTACGCGTAGAACTGATTTTTGCTTAAAGCTCCACAAAAGACATTTAATAGGGTAAAAATTGGTAAAGCCATGACAGTAATAAAACCTTAAAACTGGCAAAAAAACTGAAACAACTAACAATTGTTTTTAGCTTAGTTCCATAAGGCATGCGTATCAGTTGGCGTGCATACTCCCTGGATGTCGAAACTCAACAAAAGCGTAAAACATTCTTGTAAAAAAAACTCTATTTACAAGTTTTTCCTTATCCTGTATGAAACACTAGTTATAACGTTTTTTGTGTGAATCGAGATAGTTTAATTTCGCAGAAATTTGAAAAATGTCGCAGAAATTTGACTTTTCGCACAAAAATGTGGCTATAAAGGCTACAGAGGGCGGAACAAGCGCTTTTCGTTTCTTCTTTGCTTTTGTGCTTTCACTCTTCGTTGCTTGCACTGAGTATACTTGGATGTTGAGCTTTTGCTGAAATAAAAAACAGTTGAAATTTCGATATTTGAACTGTCCCCTCCTGACTCTCGTAAATTATCAAAATAATTTCAAATTACACGATCACGGCGTAGAGATGTCGGACATAAATTCTTGAAAGCTCCATGCTTACTCATCCAGTGGGTACTGAACAAATTCAAGTCAGAATCTACGAAAAAGTGATATGCGACTTTGTTTGCTTAACATTTCTAAAAACATTTTTAAATCGTCTTTTTACCCTTTGCCTCACTGCAAGTTGACCACGCGAACCAATCTGCCAACCAGCAAGCAAATTCGGTCAATTTAGCAGAAAGAGAAAAACGAACACCTAGGTTTTATTGTGACGAATTTCTATACATTGGAGAACTAAAGTATATACTGGCTTTTGAAAGTCTTTTTGAAAAAAAACTATAAGAGAAAAACAAACACCTAGGTTTCATTGTGACGAATTTCTATACATTGGAGAGCTACAGTATATACTGGCTTTTGAAAGTATTTTTGAACAAAAACTATACTCCTGATCAAAATGGAAAGCAGTAGTTATGATTAATATAGGGTTGTAAAAAGGCTGAAGCGGAAATGCTGACAACTGAAGAAACAATACATTCCTCAAGTGTATAAAAACGAAAGGTGAAGACCTAAAGTTTTGTAAGTGTTACCTGTTATTGAAGCACAAAATCTGAGCTAGCCATGAATAAATACATCAATAAATACACCAGAAATAGCTTCAGCTCTTTAAAATGAACTCTCTCTATCTGCAGCCATGACTTTAAAGCACAAGGTTGGGAAAACGGAAATTTCATGAAAAGTTAAAATTAACTCATAGTTTGTGACAAAATATAGAATGATTTCCGCAATATTTAGGTGACAGGCAAAAAAACGCATTTTGCGTGAACAAAGTTGTAGCTGAAAAGGGAAATAGTATTCACTTGTCACCAATAAATTTGTGTTAATGTTTTCCACGAGGCTTGTTGAACAGGTTTTCTGAAAGAAAATTACAAACTTTCACTACGAATAGAAATTTGGCAAAAATTAAGGTCATAAATGCTTTGTCAAGATGATCGCTTAAACACGTCCATGGTTAAGTTAAGGACTCTGACAGCCATCGTTGGTGTAAACTGTTTTGGTGAAAACAAGCAATATATCGATTGATGTTCTGCAAAGTGTGCTTGGCATAAATCGTGGGACTGGGAAAAGACGTCGACGTGTCAAGGTAGAAACTTCATTACTCTAATCTCAGCGATATTGAAAAACTTGAATTCCCCTCAATTGAGATGTACACTTAATGCTTCCATTTTACTTAAAAGTTAACCTTAAATGCAAATTGTCATTAAGTCGTAGGACATACTGTACATCGCGCCTAAAATATTCTGTAATGTAAGGAAAAACGAGAAAAGAATGAGATGGTACCACCATTGATGTACAAGAGTGTAACCGAGCTTCCCGGTTTGCGAACTATTGGTAGAGACGAGATTTCCGGCCTGGGAACCATTGTAGAGCCTGCGGTCAGGACTGGGAACCGTTTGTAGCAGTTGAAGGGTTCAAGCAAGTATTTGTAGGCGACGATAGTGGTCGCTAAAGGAGTCTAGTGTTTATAATTCATGTTCACACTGAGACCGCATCTGCGTTATTTGCGGTGGATGCACTTCAATAAATCTATCTTTGAAAGGAAAAAATACCATTTGTGCTCATTTGCTCGTTAGCCGATGTCGAACACCTGAAAAGCCGATCTTTGAGCACTTGTGAGTCCTGAAATCGCTTGCTAAAGATGTTTTTTTCTCCTCTGACACAGCTGAACAGCACAATGAATAAATAATGCAGATGTCTTAACGGTCTTTATTCGCCGTTGATCCGTCAACGTTTACTTGAAATCGAAAACGTGAACCCTAGCAGAGCTTATGAATTAGCTGCAAATTTAAGCAGGGAACAACGTCAGCCCTTGCCGATCGATAAAGCGCCTGCTTCACTTTCACCTGCGGTTGAATGCTGAATTTATGCGACTCATGTTAGCGTCGGTGCTGGCAAGGTAATTGGCGCTGATACAAACGGTAGTGTTGTAGCAACAGACAAAACCCACGGCAGTGCAAGCCTAGTACGGCATACTGCTTCTGTGGTAAAATCCGCATGCAAATCGTTTGTTTTTCCCTGCTTGAGACCATGGGCGTCGGAAGGATTTTTTCCAGGGGGGGGTAATAATTGTTTTTTCCAGGGGTAGCCCAAAAGCGGTGAAATTTCATTTTACCCACTCGAAACGAAAATTCAATAAGAAAATGCAAAATTTCATATCCAGGGTTACAAGGCCCTTCTACTACCCCTTCCGATACCCATACTAGAGACGCTATTTGTCATAAGCGTGGAAAGAAAGGTCACTTTTTCCGTGTTTTCGAAAGTACTCACACTAGGTTTTGTGCAACCTTTATAGCTGCTATTCTCTCACCCGGTATTTCACGCGATATGTCCATATTGAGTGACCGTTCTGGTCTCGTTCCAGCTCTGGTTGAAGAGTCAGAAGTCCACGTTGTAATGCCCAAGTCATTTGAGATATTGAAAAAATATTTGTCACTGTTATGTAACGATTAACTGCGGAAAGCATTCCCGCCTTTCCAGCCGAGAACTAACTCAACCAGAACATATATTTAATTAGATTGTTAGACTACCTGCAGGCCCTCCCATAAACTGAGCTACGCCACCAGCTGGTGTCTTCTTGCAGTTGAGTTGGGACAGCTTATTGTATGTAAATACAATATATCATAGCCAGTGGCTTAACTGACGTGGGACAGGAGGCCGAATTGCCCCGCTGGAAAACTAAATGAAAAAAACAGTCTCCCCCTTAACTGGTATTTCGGTTTTAGCAATCTTTTGGTTTTCAGTAAGTTGTTGTTCTTGTGTGTTTTTCGGATTATTTTCCGGTGATTAAGAGTTTTGCTTTAGCCATCCACATCCGGATTCACCATCATTTTCAACTTTTTTCTGGATGTTGGCTAATGGTTTTCATACAGTGGCCAGTGGGTCCTTTTTATCTCAGTTTACCACCCCACTGATTGTAGCTATGCAAAAATCGATGTAAAAAGGAGGATATTTTGACATTTTTGAATATCCTCAGTGCATTTCATTTCTCATGAAAAAAAATGAAAAGTACATATCATTTCTCATGAAAAAATATGGACATGTACTCCAAAAAGAGGACGTATGGCTGCCCTACTTAACAATGCTATCATAAGCAACCTGTGCAAATCTAAGGCAGACACAAAATCTACTTGTAACCAGAAGAGACGTAAGCTAACGCGTTCTACGTGGCTTGGCCTTGCACTCACTAGATTCAGATACCTCACCGACTTTCAGGAAAACAATAAGTGTAATAGTTGTTTTTTCACAATATCAAATAATATACAAGTGAAATACTACCGTCTGGTCGACCGATAATTTAATAGCGTCTACAAACTTTCCTCGCTAATGAAAATGACTAAGTAGCACGCACATATCGTTCATATGGCTAAACACGTGAACATGGTGGGGCCCTTTTTGGTGAGGACCTCTGGGGGGAAACGCGGCTTGATGCGTGTCCGCCGACGTTGATTGTAGATGTTATGAGCAAAATCGCTCAAACTATTTTTTTCAATTGGCTTGATCTACAATCAGGGCAAAACGTAGTATCCTGGCTGTAAAGTGAACGTCATTGCACAACTTTTGAAGCGGTTGATACTGTAAATTGCACTAGTATAAACGATTGCCTATCTTGTAACTAATGGTGTTCCTATATTTCAGAGTTATGGATTCGTTTATTCAAATGCCAAGTTTATGCGTACTTTGATTTTACTGTGACAGATTCCACCTTTCAAAAACATGAAAAACATGATGATACAAATCTTGAAAAGTTCCTCAGAGATGCCTATGGCCACAATTTTACCCTGAATGAAGTAGAATATAAACTCAAGTGCACTGCTCTTGACTTATTAGTTTATTGTCTATCACGTAACGAGATTAGACTTGACCCGCAATGTCTACAGCCACTTTATTGACTTACCAGCTCCTCGAAAATGTGTCCTGGAGATGTTTGCCTACTACACCCGTTGGATTATAAAGTTCTCGATGTGAATTCGCAAATCGTAGAGACTTTTGCGTTGACGCAACGAGTCTTTCACCGACCTAAACATCGACTGGGTTAGAATTGCCTTGGTGTTTACTGTGACGAGGCGTGCCCTTTCAAGTCGAAACTGATGCTTCTAACTGTGCCATAGCAGCTATTCTAATCAAGAGTGGTCGGTCAGTCGTTTTCCTTTCTAGGACTTTGAACGTATGCGAACGGAATTGCCGTGCTGTTGAAAAGAAAGCAATTGTGTTTGTAAAAGCACAGCGGAAATATTCGCACTTTGGGCGCTTTTCCTCGTTTGTTACCGACCAAACTCAATTTTCATTCATTTCTAATTATTAACATAGGAGCAAGATTAAAAATATTATTAAACTCTACGACATCGCATCACAAACCAAGAGCTGAAAATATAGAGCAGTTGCCAACGCATTTTCTTTGTTTATGCTGCTTTATTTCTACATCTAAATCCCTGTTGGAACTATATGAAAGCTTGCACCATCCTGTCTTTGCGTGAATTTCAACATTTTGTGAAGGGTCGCAACCTTCCTTATACTAGCGAAAAGATGAACGCTGCTTTGCAAAATTGCCAAACATGCGACGGAGTCAAACATCGCTTTTAACGACCAGATCCGTGGGTACTTGTCAAAGCAGAGACCATGGGAATGAAATCATGTTCTATCAAGGTCCCTTTTAAAGGCCATATTAGTACCTACTCATAATTGTGGATGAATTCAGCCGCTACCGTAGTCCTATGTCATGATACACCTTACAAAACCGTTATTGACTGTTTTATCTGTTTGTATTTCCAGAATATATTCATGGTGACCAAGGAATGTGCTTTATGGTAAGTAAAGCAAAATGTTCTTGACAACCGGAGGAATTGCTACGAGTCGATCTACTCCGTATCATCCGCAGGGTGACGCGCAATGCGAGAGAACTGTCCAAACTGTTTGGCATACTATCGGACTTTTACTTAACAGCGGTTCTCTGCCCGAGAACCAGCGGTTCTCTGCCCGAGAACCGGTTCTCGGCCCGAGAACAGCGGTTCTTTGCCCGAGAACCAGTGGGAAGACGTGCTGCCAGATGCTGTGCGTTCTACTCCTTCGTTAATCCGTGTAGCTGTGAATGAGCACCTTATGAATGAACGCCTTTCCGGTTTCCCTGACGGGCGATGTCAGGCAGCTCTTCCAACGTTGCTACTTAACTCCTGGGTTAGTTTTTGCTGCGACGTTTGGTAAGGTCAACTGGAGAACCATTTTCAATCCTGCCATGCTGCCCGAAGCTTACCCGTCTCATGTCAATCACTCCAGTGGAAGACGGATATAGCCCCTTTTACCGCTTTTTAAAATATTTTCAAGGACATTTTCCTGACATCTGTGAAGTCAATAATGAAGCAACGAGAGACGATGATGTCGCAGCCTGGTAGCTACGTGATGCTTCAGGTAATGTTGAATCCGAGGATTCAGCGGGAGGTCTCAGAGCGACGCTCTCAAAAAGATGTACGAGACACATAGGCGAAGGTCCATTGATCCGCCCATAGCGGAACCTCCAGGAATGCTACAGGGAATTGACAGTGCAACGAACTCAGTCTCTGTGTACCCTTTATGTCATCATCACAACAGGAGTTTTGTTTTTAGTATTCGTGTTTTTTTCCGGTTGGTCTGTCATGCTTATTTGCATTATTTGGGGAAAGATTGCGTGGCCCATGTTTTCTGCGTGTTTTTCCTTTGCAAGATTGAGCCGACATTCCTGCTCGCTGTCGCTCTGAGCCGCGCATCCAATAAGGCGCTGATTACTGCACATTCATATTAGGTCTTGTAACTAGGACTGTACGGGCGATGCTTGCCTTGATTTTCCTTCGTTCAAATGCAATGAGATTTTGTTTATTTAGTTCTAAATGTCGAAATCGATTTGTTGCTAGCTCTCATCAGAACGACAAGAAACCCATTGTGACTCATTCAAGTGACGAAAACACTGATCATGATGCAGTTACTGATTTAAATAGAAATCATGGTTGAGTGCTGGTCTTCATAGGAAATTATGGCTCTTCACGTCGGAAGTTAATCTGCCTGAAACATAGAGAGGGTTCTGGCAACAGCACAACGTTGTGAACGTTGGGCACATTGGCAAAGCTAAGGAGACATGCCGCTCAATATTCTATCAATTAAAATTTTTCAAGCACCAGAAAATAAACGATGAAAAAGTGGCGCAGTGGCTGAAAAATTATGCTACAGGGAAAGTAATAACAACCGGAATCGTCATTCAGATTTTTCAGTTTTAATTGCTTAGTACTCAATCAAGTGTGAAGGTTCTTGTTCTAGCATCATTGTATCAGGCGTCTAGTCTATGCCGCCTACGTGCAGATATATGAGCGTCGGAAGGGGACAGGGGGACCTCAACCCCCTGAATTTTGAAAATTTTAGCAAAGAAAGGTTGTTTTTCTTAGATTCGAGTGGGATAAAACAAATTTTACCACTTTTGCTCCCCGCCTGGAAAACTTTTGGAAAATTCCCCTGGTTCTCCCCCAGGAAAAAATTCTTCCTTCCCACAGGCTTCTTAGAATTGTTATGACCTTGCCTGTTGCGCAGGCATAGTGGAGCTTTTACAAATTCCGTGTCGCAAAGACTAAACTTGCGAAGTTGCATGTTCTCTTAAGAGGACATAATTTTTTGAAGGCAAAGCAGGTCCCCTTTTAAGTTCTAAAAAGACCATTGACTTCTCCCGTTGCTGCAAAATTGGCTCTCCCTTAGTTCCCCTCAAAATAAAAATGTATCACTCCGCCTCTGCTCAGGCCCGGTGAAACCACGTTTGCAAAAAAATGTGTGATCGACAACAGCCCATCTTAACTTTGAGATATGTCTTTAATGAAGCCATGTTCCAAATTATTCATAAATGTTGCATTTCTGATGGCACTAGAAATATCAGCTGGAATGTGACACCACATGATCTTGACCAGGGGCGGATAGAGGGGGGCGATTGGGGCGATCGTCACCCCTAAAGCTCCGAAAGTAACTTTTTTCACCAAAATTTTGAACAATTCGGAAACAGCATTCGCGATATAAGGCCATTTTCCCTTCCGTTATTTTGTCACAGCAGTGTTGTGAAGTATGCTTGATATCTTACAGTTGCGAACCCGTAATGAGACTTGACTGCCAATATCAATGAAATCGCTCCCCGTCCTAAACTTACTGGCTGGTTCCGCCCCTGCTCTTGACATGTTAATTGCTGCATTATTACTATGGATGCGTCAGAGCAAAGGTTCCTGCCTTGTTTTAATCAGTGGTTTCGTTTTGGGGGAGCCCAATGCTCAACAAGCCTCCTTCCAGGAACGGGTTTATGGAAGCAACGAGATTTATACGATTTGACATAAAGGGCGATAGAAGGCGTCGAGTGGTTGAAGATAAATTTGCCTGACTTCCGTTTATGTACCTTCATCATTTAGAATAGCCAAAAATGTTACGGGTCTAATGTTTATGCAACAGTTGATGAACAGCTGCCTCCGTGCAAAGCAAGATATGTTAAGCCAAACAGATTTGGACTAACATTTTGGGTTGTGGTTGATCCTGTGAGCAAATATATGCATAGCAGCTTTCAAGATTTGAGCAAAGATGAGACCAGAGACATTTCTTAACTGAAGAAATCCCTTTCAAGAAATCTGCAATGTTACTTGCTAAAACGTTTTCTTATCTTTGGATATTTCAATACCCTTAGCAGAGGAAAAATGTACGATTTTGGCGAATAGTGCCACTAGTTGGCACTATTCGCCAAAATCGTAGAGAACTGTCCTAGGCTGTCAAGGTAATGCAACAGCTGCATGAAACTACTCTTTTGGAAACTACCACCACGTTGACAAGCATAATTTTGATGTCTTACAAATGCAAAAAAACAACGTCCACAGTCAGAAGGAGCAAATTTCACCAAATGTATTTTTTTTTCTCAAAAAATGACACTAAGAAGAAACTCAGAAACTCTTTTGCTTGATAAAAGAAACCGTAGAGGGAGTGAATGTTGTTGATCTGACGGCGAAAATGTTCCATAAAGGTGTCAAAAATGAAATGTATCAATAAACGTGACGGAAATAAAAAAAAGGGTTGATGACATCATTTGAAGATCTCGTGAGGGTTTTCAGCTTCGTTTGATGCAGTAAAGGAGAACAGTTACATCAAGCGCGAAAACGCTACTTGGTTGTTCTCGGTAGTTTGAATTTTGGTTTTCCTAGTGTTAAGAGATCTTTGCGTTTATGCAAACACATTGTTTCTGTAATGTTTTTTTTTCAAGTCATCATTCTTCTTTAGGTAGATGTGACAATAATCCTCAAAAAAACTTTTTTGGACAAAGAGTAGTTATGTGAAGGCGAATTAATTTTTTGGCAGACATCTGCATTTCAAAATTTCTGCAATCCAATTCTGTAAAAGTGTTTGATATAAACAAAGTTATATGGAAAGGTATTCTTCCCTTTCCCAAAGTCACCTGTCAAGTCGTGGTAAACAGTGAGTGACTGCAGGATTTAAAACTCTCCTGTAGAGTTCTATACAAACCACATGTTTTGAACTTTTTCGCAATGTTTGCCATCGAACGTGATCAGAAGTCTCATAAAAAACGCTCTGTGGGAAGGGTCATTCAAGCTTCAAACAACAAATTCACCGACAACCAATAAATGTATTTGAGAACGGAATGTAGGCCTACTATGTCATAAACATTTATGGCCTTCATCGTTGTCGTAAAAGCACTGCTTGTTTTCCAAAATAGCAAATGTTTATCGGACTCTGTAAAACATTGGCGAAAGGACAATCGGAGACTATTAGGCTGTTACATAAAGAATACGAAACAATAAATTGAAATTGCTTTCTTGTATCACAGAATATAGACAAAATAACAGCAAGTCAGGCCAGAGAAGAAAGTGTCACCTAAGTGTCAAGCAAAGTTTATTTCAGGATGTTTTCAAATATTTGCTTACGTAAGAAATTGAATAAACTGGAGAATGGCATTTCAAAACTGGATCATGGAACTTAAGTCTTTTTCAAGATAAGTAAGGTTGAAAAACCTCATTCTGTAAACCCTTCGAAGTTCGAAAAGGCCGTTCATAAATGCTGAAATAAAAGTTTGGTTGTGCATTTCCGAGTTCTATAAAACTTTTTACTTTTCATGAGTGTGATATATACCGCAGAAAATGGAAAACATGTACATTTGAATACGCATAATCACAGGTGCGGCAACTCTGTATGATTTCATGTAGATATATTTTTCACTATGTTTTACTGGTATGCGATACGCAACTAGTTTTTCTTTTTTCTTCATTATTATGATCCTCACAGTTGTAGAGATGCATTACACGTATGAACTTTTTAACACTGCAAAAGTTCGTTACTTGCGTTTGGTCCCTCTACACACGAGTCTTTTAAACAAATGCCTATCATTTGTTTGCTAGTGACTACTGCAGGTCTTCTAGCTGCTGCTTTTAACGTTGTTTCACTTACCACAGTCAAGTGGGTTCATTATGGCACAGACTCGTTCGGACTTTGGCGATCTTGCTCCAAGGACGGTTGTGCAGTGTACATTCAAGGTAAGATAAAATGTCATTTTATGAAAGTTTTGAGTGCTTAAAGACGTTTTTTATAACTCTGCCCAATATCAGAATATTTAGAAGTGGCACGAACAGCATTTGCGATTATTTAATATAATCTGAGTTTAAGTCAAGGCGGCCGTACCTTACCAAGGTATTTTTATTCAAGTTTAAGTTGGTTCTGTCATCATAAAGTAATATTTGTTTTTATAACGTCGAACCAAATCGCAACGCTGTTCGCGCCACTGATTGTTCACCTGCACGTCAAGACATGGAAATTTTTGTAAAAGTCTAAGTGTCAAATCAGCATCTCTTATTTCTTCACAGTTCCGGCATACATCTGGAAAACTCGAATATTTTTGATTTTTTTCCGTCGTTAACGTATTAACAGCTGTGGTGACCAGAGCTTTATCAGTTTTTAGAAAGGCGGAGAACAGACGTATTTCTGCGGGATTGCTTCTCACGGGAGGTATTGTGTGTGGAAATGTAATAGCGCCACTAATGGTTGCGAAGTTATTGTCAAGATCGAAATATTTTACGGCAACTTCTACAATATTAAATGGCAATTTCATTGCTAAATTTTTGATAATAATTATCAACAAAGGGATCTGCGTGCTGAAAAAAAAGAAATGAACGTTTTTATGTATCTGTTTTATGTTTGATTCTATTTGAATAAGAGCTGATGATGCCTACTTCGTAGGTGAAATATATACTCTGTAAGATCTTAGTGTCTGATTCTTTGCTGAGAAATGATTTCTTTCGATACACAGTGTTATTTGTGCAGTTACAGACAATGTTCCCTCTAAGGTGCGCAACTGCGCAATTGCACAGTACCAACAGACAATTTGCGCAGTGCTATCTCATTTTCGCGCACTTCCAACATTCTAAATTTAATACGGTGTATATATCGCATAACCCTTTTACCGCTTGGAGCCCTGCACTGGTTGTGTGTATGTATGGTTGCGCAGTTGCATGCACTTAGTGCGCAACAAAGCAAACATTTGCTCAATGTAGAATTTTCTTAGAGGGAACACTGGTTATATATGTTGCAATTTAAACTGATTTTGAAAGAAGATGTATAAAACATGAAAGCCACGATATTCATTGCATTATTTGGTTGAATATACCAGAACCCAAAGTGATCTAAACAAGGATACCGACTTACCACCTCAATTGCTGCTGCAACTGATGAAAAATAACAAAAGATACTCGCAAAAAGTTGAGTAAGAATAAGAGTTAATGATGCCTACTCAGTAGGCGAAATCTGCAATCTGACAAGATCATAGTTCCTGCTTTTCGGCTGTGAAATGACTGCATTTTATAGACAATGATATGACTAAAATTAATAAAAGTTGCAGTGAGGTGCAAATGTCTGCCAAGATATCACAGCAACATGCAGTGATGCACCTCTTGTTGCAACAAATGGATGCAATTTTTTTAAGTTGAAAATGTAAGCATGATAAAATGAAAAGATTGCTTTTCCATCTTCACACGTTAATTATTTTTCAGCAAACTTTTTCAAAAAAATTATGAATTACGACCAATGAATAAAGAATTACGACCAATGAATAATACAGGCTATAAAAGGTACAAAATCCAAACACCCTGCTACAGTGCTAACAATGCTGCAAGGAATAAAATAGGTTTTGTTTCCTTTAAGTTGAATTAAATTGAAATATTAGACGTTGTTTATACTAAAACGTTGTTACCATTACTGCCCAGTTTTGCTTTTTGCCAAAACATTTTTGATCATGTATAAAAATCCATTGAAACATTCTTGTTGCTTTTCTAAACTGCTAATTAATTTGTGCTCATCTACTCTATTTGTTTTCAGCATTAGACTTGCTATCTGGTTTGGTGGTTTTCACTGCTGCAGTAAGAATAGAAAACGCCCAAGACGGATCTTTCGGTTGTTCATATATGCTTGGATGGGCGGCTTTCTCAATGGCGTTCCTTGCTGGTTTTGGAGTTGCATACACTCAATGAAATACTGAGCTTCGCATCACTGTAATAAAAAACATTTTGTCAAAGAAAATTCATTTTTTCTCTTGCGTTTCTTCCCCTGCTCTTGCTAATATGTTACCTGAACTGACCCTTTAAGTTAAAGCTATCCAACTGGGCCAATGATTACAAACACGATGTGTATGCATTATTCGCATGCTTTGTTTGACGGCCACTTGGTTGAAGAAGATGTACAACTTTGCAAAAATGGTAAAAGCAACAGTGTTTGAAGAGATGAATGAGAAAGCACAATTGAAGAAGTAAAGCAACTCCATTCCTATTCCTCTTCGACACCTGTGTTTCCAATATTGGCATTGTACACAGCCGTCAAGTTCCTTTGGAAAACAAATGACAGTTCATAGTAGCAATTACACGAACTGTAAACGAGTGCGTATTATTTGTCAAATGTGCGTACGAGGGTTTGCACAACACGCCACGTAAGTGATGACCAGCATCCCAGCTTGTTAGGGGCATGAGATTGCTGCAAAAATTGCAACAACACAACAGAATGAGAGAATCTAATACAGTTGGCATTATCAAGGAGTATGAGTCGTCATGCCGCGGTTGCAAACCAGGGAGAAGCCGCTTTTTCGAATTTGGGCGGTGGTAGTTTGTGAATAACTATGCAGACTACAGTTGTAATAGCTGCGCTTTTCAATGCTGTTTTTTCCTGATATCCACATAGCTAAACACAGCTTATCAACCGTCACCATATTACATGTTATTGTTGGTTTCCATAGTTCAAACTAACAGTCTAACGCGAATTAAGGTCACTTCCTATGGAAATGCAAAGCACATAGGGCAATGCTAGCTATGCGTAACCATCTGACGTAACAAATTAACTTCAATGTTTTGAGTAAATTATTTATTGGAGCAGTTTATGTGCTTTACATGCTACTTTCAAAATCCCGTTCTTGTTAAATATATGCTCGAATTCCATTCGATGCTATCTCATCTGCACTTTACGTGAAAGTTCTCACGTAATCGAAAAAAATTATTGTAATCGAAATGATGCGAAACAACAAGCGCAACAAACACACCAAGCTTGTGGTGAGCTGGCGCGGATTTCATTGCTCCAATCATTTCAAAGATGTGAGGGAAGCACAGTGATTACAATTTGCTCAGTTTAACAATGCCTGGAGGGCCTGGAGGTGAAGCGCACTGTAGACTTGCTTTCTGTCAGTTCCAGATTTTCGCTCAGTGATACACGACTTAAATGTATGTGCAAACTTAGCAACTGTTCAGCAACATTTTTTGGCCAATGAGCGCGTATTTTCACCATCGTTTAGACAAAATACACTTTGCATCAGATATACCTCAGATCCTTTTATCAAGCAGTGGCGGATCCAGGAGAGGGGGCAGTTTGGGACAACTGTCCCACCCAAACGTTTTTGGTGCCCCTTTGAATGGCGCCCTTTTGCTATAAATGTGCCCCTGTTTGGTGCTTATGGAAGTAGAAACAGAGGTCAAAAAATACACTAAACTAAGTAATGCTTTACACTTTGCTGAACTGCAGGATTTACTAGAACTAGGCGGATTTTTATGCAGCTTGTATTATCGAATAGTATCAACAGTGCTATGTTTCGTAACAATGCCACTGTTTCATTATATCTTTGCCACGAGAACTACCCAGACTTACAGCCAGGGTTGCCAGATTGGCTCTTTTGGAGCCAAAAATCAGTAATTTGTCTCTTTTGAGAAGCAGTTGGCTCCAAATTTTTTATTTGGCTATTTGGCTACTTTTTGGCTCTTTTGCAACATTTCGTTCCACAAATTTTTCTTGGAGAAGAGTTGCGAGTGGTGCGTGTAGCTTGTCCCCGCCACCATACAACTAGAAGTGGGCCACCATGCAGTTGTGTAATGCTTAATGAGCACCCAAATATACCTAAAAAGAGATAGAGAAGGCGTGCAAGTGGAACGCGCAGCTTGTCTCATGCAGTGTCCATTGAATCTGTTCCGGCTGTACACTGCATTGTTTTAAATTTCAATGTTTGAACCAGACACGAAGTCCATAGAGCACAAGCACACACTGTCTCCACAACGCAGATTGATAATAACAGACACAGAGGGTTTTGTAATGGCGTTAGGGTAAGACCACAAGATTACAGACACTTCCTGTAATCACAGTTGTTCGCTAACCGGTAACACCTGGCACAGCACTACATCCAGAGCAGTGTACTCCAAGAGCAGGGATAACAATTTTTCTTTTTTGAAGATTTTGAAATTTGGTTGTTTTCGCACTGGGATTTTTTTCAGATTTTGAAATTCTGGATGTTTTACAACGCACTGAGCTTTCTTTAAATCAAAAAAAAAGAAAACATTTGGCTTTTTTCTGTCGGAAAAGCTTGACCCAGAAAATGCATATGGACCGCATATTGGCATTCATTACAAATCTTTGCTCTTCTGACGAGGGTCTGTAACCATTGAGGTTACGAACTTCGACCCGCCCGTGAAGACTAGTTTCAAATTCCTGTCTGAAACTTTACTCGATTTTATACAAAACCCAAAACGGGGAAGCCAATGAAAGCAGTGTGCACTGTGCAGATATTGAGGGAATAGATATAAAGCCGAGGTCTGCAAATTTCTTTTGGCTGTCGAACCCTTGGTAAAATCCCAGACATCTCACCGAGCCCCGAAGGAGTTTAACTTCTCAGATCCCACTACCTCACAAATACGCGGGTGCATTTGGATGAACACCAACTACTGATATTACATCTATCTAGTTTCAATTGAAAGGCAATGAGCAATAAACATTATTATTAATACAAGCACAAAAGGAAAATGACAAACTTTACATTGAAATTTGAGACCCATCAATGAGAATGGTGCTTCCTGTGAGAAACAGAAAGAGCATTTTTATCTAGCAGGAGATTGGTGTGTTTAGTAGCAAGTCGCCACGCTCTTCAGAGTTCAGTGGGTTCCTCTGCTTTAGCAATGCATTTGCATGACTAACACCAGATTCAATAATGTAGGAAACTGAGAATGCAAGTACAAATGGTTCAACAGCTGCACAAAAGTTAAGGTATTTAACTGCGGTATTTATGTGGCGCTGTCACGCAGGTTTTTTTTGTTTAAACAGTGATTGAGCTTCGAGATCAACACGCATGGGGAGTTCATCTTGCAACTGTGAATTAATGTCTACATTTTGCACATTAAAATCAAATATCGTAAGAATCCAATCCGGCACACGCATCCTCTGTAGGTCCTCAAATAGTACCTTCAAAGTCATCACTTAAATTTAGGTGCTTTGTATATATGTCCAAATACTGTCAACTTCCTTCCTTTCTTTTTCCAATTTAAGCAAGTTGGAGAAATATTGAAACTAATCGCGTTCCAATTTTGAATAGACTTAATTTGGTTTAAAATCCCGTTAAGATTGTACGAGCTTGAATAACAGCCATTTCGTTCATGCCGCAGTGTGTCAAGTCTGGTTTGCCAAACTTATGATCGAACGAGATTTGGTCGGTGACAGCACTGGACCCACAAATGGTGTGCCTAAAGATTGAGATTTGCTATGTTTTTCTCACACATTGCTTGTACTAGCTAATCTAGTGTAGAAGTTTTCTTTTATTTTGAAAGTTATGAAACACAATGTAGTTGTAAAATTTTCTGGTTATATTACTGTTGTAAACACCCCCCAGCAGAAAGCCGGGGAATGAATAAGACAAATGGACATTCACCTGTGCACGCCGTGTTGGCCTACAGATAACAGATTTAGCTTGGCCTACAGATGCCAGATGTTTTGTTTGTCATCTACTTTGACAAAGAAATATTGAATTCATAACAGCATTTTATAATTACACCACCATGGGCGTACCCAAGGGGCACTTGGGCCTTTGTCCATGTTTGCCGCCAACCATTTCGCCAATTTTGCAAACAGGTCGTACCACGGTTGAGTGAAAATGGTGACGTCAACATCGAAACGTAAACAGAGTGTTTGGCTACTTACCTGTCATTTTGGCTCCTTTCGGAACAGTGCTTGGCTACTTCTGGTTAAAAACATGTGGTAACCCTGTTTATAGCTGTTGAGTTCGTCTTGGCTCCTCAACATGAAACGTCTGGTGACTCTGAAATAATAACGAAAGAAGACTTCGATTACTGGAGAAAATAATTGAAGAGGGCAACTTGGAAGTTTACTGACGGGTTCACGACAAGCCAAACGAAGCTGGAAACTAAACAACGACTAAAGACATTAACTCTTTTAGAACATTGTCATGAGTACCTATCTGATGTATTATGAATTTGTATGTTGTGCATTTATTGTAAGTCACACCCAGGTAGAGAGTAACCTGCAATAATATAGAAATCATTTGCAATAATATCCCATACGAAAATATTAACCATATTCCCGATCTAACAAATCGGATAAAGACGATACTCGCTGAAGCGTAACCTTGATTTCGGATTTAAAGTAATTACGCGTCGAACACGTGACCACTAGAGTGGCGAACGCTCCGCGCACCGCGTGATACGCCGTCACGTGACCACGACGCGACCTGTTGTGTTTTCCTTACGACCTAAAACACACCACTAAAATCAGTCTTGATCACGGTTGTCCTCGGAGTAGCATCTAACCTACAGGTAGTCTGATAGGTTAGATCAAGACTCAATAGAAATAGTTGGCGAACGAGTGGGGTCTGGCAAATTCGTGAACCAGGACACGCTTGTAGCTAACTAATATCCCAGAACTGATAGGACCTGAACAAACTCAGGCTATAACCAATTTTCAGGCAAACCGTTCCAGGTCAGTCTAATAGGAAAGCTTACTCTCTTCCTCCATGAAAGAATTGAATTCGCATTTAACCCCTGTTGTTAACCCCTGATGTTTGCAGTAACTTATGTTACGTGCTTTAATTGATGATTGTTGATATAAACCCTTGTTGTGATAAATATCGCAATGCTTAAAGGTATACTAATAAAACCATGAGTGAATACAATTTTGTTGTGATAAACTGAGCGGGTCGAGCGTAACCGGCAGGTCTAAGTTTCTTAATTGTTAACTTTGGCATGCCATGGACACTTCCTATTAATCAGTGTTCTCGCGGAATTGTCCTAAGCGTGTAGTGGTCTTCTTCTTTAGAAGGGGACTGCCACATAAAATTGGTGCCACCAGTTAGGTAGTGCCTAACGTAAAAGTGTACAACCTCAGCTCGACTTCTTTTCTAACAGCATTAAGCAATTCTAATTTGATCTGATCAGCTTGACATGTAGACCTAACCACGGGGAGCCACCATGTTCGGCTTTTTTTATAGACGAATAGTGAAGCCACTCAATAACTTTTCGTGTCCTTACCTAACAATTTGACACATTGTGGATATGTGAATTAGCACAGAAGATAGGAAACAGACAGAACAGAGTCTTGTATGCTGAAAACAGAAACATAATAGGTGTGACTTACATTGGAGTATAAAAGTCACTAGATTAGACGTCCATTAGAAAGGTCTACAATATTATGGAAACAAGTGGTAAGTTTATGAATTCTTATTTTGTTTTTCAGTGTTTGGATGTTTCTTTCTTCAGCATTGTATTTTGAAGTTTGTGAATTTATAATTGAATTGTTCAGATTGTTTTAGGATTAAGAGTATTGGGCCAGTAATAATTAAAATGTTAGTAAAAGCTACTGAAAATTGTGTAGAAATTTTAATGGCTAAAGGCATAAACGCCGCTGACACTGTTGTATTGAATCCGACTGTCACTTTGGACACGGTTTATTTGCAAAGTTCTAGAACAGATTGTGACTGTCAAGTTGACACCTTGAGTTCAAGTTCTGAGAATTGGTTTGAGAATTTTTTGGAATGTATGGATGTGACAGAAGCTGAACTAGATACTATGTTAACAGGGTCAGAAGAAGACAATTTGTTGCCTGACCCAATAGACTGCATTGTGCAAGCAATTAACTCTATACACTTCGATTGGCCTCAATGTCCTATACTGAGACAGCAAAATCAATTGCAGGCCAAAGATTTAAAGATAGAAGTTTTAGAACAAAACCCTTTATTTTTAGAAGTATTCAAGCAGAAGCTATATAAAGAATTTCAGAATTCTTTTTGCTGGTATTGTCCACTCCTTCAGTATGTGACCATACATAATTTCCAATGGCAAGTTAGGTGGCTCTGGGAATTTCTTGTAAATACACCGATAGATGAAAATACTTATGAGTGGTTGCAAATATTGATCAATGTGTAAACTGATTGTAAAGTACATTTAAATTTATTAGTCATGGAACAAGTAATGGCATAACCACTGATTGTAAAACTCCTTTGCGTAGATCAGTTGAGGATTTATACAGTTTTTACTGTAAACAATTTATGTGACTTGTGTATATGTCTGTTACATCGGAGCAATAGTCAAACCAATATGTTTCCCACACAGATAAGTGCATAACGCGGTTTTTACATGCTATTACACATGTATTGATAATCTTAGCAATATATTTAAACTTGAGTGCATATTCGATTATGTTTTGTATGTGCGTCCTACAATTTTGAGTAGTAATACTAGAACTAATAAAAACTTGCAAATAATAGGACAGTGAAAAATAGCGAGATATGCGCAGATACATACGTGCGACGTTATGGTTAGTTTCATGATATCCAGGTATGCTTTAAGTGAAATATTATTTAAATCAAATTACAAGATAATAGGTAATGATATATTTCGTTTCAGAAACTTAGACAAACTAAAGCATTATAATGACAGCACGATATGTAACCACTCAGTCTAAAATGAGTTTAGTAGAACAAGCACTTGCTGGAGGACAGGCGTTGATGCAATTTGTTGATAAAGAAGAAGTCAGAAAAAGAGACATACGAGTGAATCAGGCGCTCTCTATGCTCAAGTCAACGAATTTTACCTGGTGCCAAAGCCCAATTAAGGTCTTACAAAACAAATTACGAATTTTAGCATTAGATTGGACTGTTTTTGAAGAAGACCCAATACTGTTTTGTACATTTAAGCAGAGACTGTCTGGAAAATTTCGTGGGAATCTTAAGAAATACCAACCGTTACTGAGTCTAATAAATCAAAGACATTGGCTGTGGCAATTTGACATGATGTGGGAGATCTTTTTCAACAGACCTATTCAGGAAGACAGTTGCTCGATGATAGAGATATTAATTAATTTATCCAAGCGGACCCAGACAGACTGTCCATTGTTAAGGAAAGGATCGGTGCTGCAGATTGATAAGTTGCTGATAATGTATGACATTGTAAAAGTGTGGTCAAAGTGAAAAGTTTTCAAGATTTATAATGTTTCAAGTAGCTTTTAGCTCATTTTTGTATGAAGTTCTGTCAAATTGCTTCATTGAAATACTAACGAAAGTGTTCACAACTTAATCAGATTGTGACGGAGCATAATATTTAAAATATGGTGACCTCTGATACAGTATCGGTTTTGAAGAACTACTTTCAATGCTATTGATACTTGAAGAATTTCATAATTTACTCCAATGTTGGGGAATGATTGTGATATTTTGGGGTTATTACTACAACTGAATTCAGGAAAATGTGAAAATTATGTTTTAAGCGCCTTTAGTGTTTTGCGATGCCTCAGGGAGATATAATTAAAAGGAATAGGGTCAACCTTCGTTCCTATAAACTCTTGTGATTAGAATTCAGAATTTCAGTAGGCTATGTTCCCCTTAAGTTTATTTCAATTCTTAATCTTGATCATTTTTTCTTACCCCTCTAGAAAAAACAGCACAGGGACCTTGGTGATGTTTTGAAAATAAATATGTAACTAAAAAGGTGTAAAGAGTTTGTTGGATTGGATTCTGAAAGACATCTAACTTTTCTAAAACACATTTCTTCGTCAATCATGAACGCAAGAAAAATCGAACTGTTTTATCACCCAGTATTTAAGGGTTCGAAAGAGCCTACTCAGGAAGAAATGCAACGAAAACTTACAACCTATCTGGCACACCATCCATAATTCAAACCTCAAAAAGAAGAAACCTGGTCTTGTTTTAAAATATCACCTGGTTTTGCCCATGCCTCTGTGGAATGTTATCTCATTGTGTCACCCAAACTACTAAAGGAACCAGAAGGTTCGGAGGTTACAATCCGCTACTCCAATATTGAGTTGTACGACTTTTTAAAGAAAGGCATTCTTCTCATATAAAAAGTTGACAATCTATTTCGAGAGACTCAAGTTGGTGTGAATCTATTTCGAGAGACTCAAGTTGGTGTGAATACTTTTCCTACATCACACTTTCTAACCAATGTCTTAAGAAACTGTGCACCTTACTTGCCATTTTCTAGGATAACAGATACGATCATTAAGAGAATTTGTTCGATATTGGTTCCATGAGGCGAGTTTTTCTTTGTTGGGTGTATATTATGTGCCAGTGCATAAAATTTGAATTGTTCAATATATATGCCGCTATGCCTACAAGGTGAGCATACCGCGCACTGACATATGTTTTAAAGTTAACGGAAATTTCTTTGGAAGATCAATTACAAAGTAAATATGAATTTTTGACAATGATTGCTGTGAATTTTATTTTCTTTCATTAATGTTTTCATCGGTACGTTATCAAAAGGCCGAATGGACAAAAACTATACTCGTGCATACAACACTTACGAAACCTTGTGGTTTTGATTCTGTCTGCTCAAGACAGCCAGCCGTAGGCTGAATAGCGATATCATGATAAAAATGTACACCGAGGTCGTCAACAATAGAATTCTTATTACACTAGAAGTTTTTAGAAAGACTTGAGGTCCAAAATCTTCTAGACTTTAAATATTCCTTTCATTGAGGAGTTTTTAACTTGAAACATGAGGTCCAACTTTTAGTTTAGGAAAATAGAAATTAAGCATACATTTTAATAATAACGAAATTTATTTGACAAAAAAAACAGGTTGTTAAAAATCAAAAGGAAGATGAAATCAAATTAAAAAGGAAACACATATTAAGGAAAAGAATTCAAATTAATGTTCCCACAATTTAACAATAGTCGGTTCCGTCTTGATGAAAAGACCTTCAGAAAGTTCTAGGTCTCCCAGTAGTTGCGATCGATCCCAGGCGACATGAACGCGAAGAGAGTCTGGAATCGGATACTCGTACCGAATGTATATTCGATGGTAATAGTGTAGATCCCTTCCAACAAACCAGACCAATCGAAAAACAGCATTGTTTGGTGGAGGTAGGGCCCCACTATACTCACAGATATCTTCGGCTTGTCCTAATGCAGAAACAGGGTCAAGCCGTCGACCTTGAAGGGCTAGAATGGTCTCATTGCGAAGAACTTCATCCATATCCAGTGCTGAAGATAGCTGCATGTTTTAGCATTTAAAACACAGTCCGTTGAGGAACAATCTCGAATGCCGCGACCAGCCCTGAAAGCCCTACTTATATAGTCAACACGGGTGGAATTTCCCGGATGATGCAATATTGCATCACCTCCCATTAACAGAAAACTTCAATCAAAACTTAGAATACCAAAAGGGAGTATCTTACCTTAGGTTTCTTGAGTACTAGAATTCTGGTGATTACCGTTGGCTTGGCTTGGAAAACAAGAAAGACGGAAACCAAACATAGCTTTTAGCCACATTAAATCCCTGACATAACCATTTTTCACGTGCTCCTTGGGAATTACATTAGTCATTAACTTGTTGACATAATAAGGGGTTGCTTACAATCTCTAAGAATGCTATAAAAAAGACTCATCTAAACCACTATATTTTCCCGCCAGATGTTTTAAACCGATGTTGTACCCAACCACTATATTGAAACGTTCTTTCTCTATTCAATCTTGGCAGAAGCGAACTTCAAACGAACGACAACTAAGACCCTCACTCAACCTTACACTGAAATGCTACTTCTGACTAATGCACGCCATGATATCATCCTATTTCTACATCTCTGTACTTTTCACAGGATCAAGTTTTCTTGTCTAGCTATCCCTTAGTTCATATCTCTCTACCTGCGCCAGCTATAGTTTTATATCAGACATGCTCACTAATTTGCACTGTCGTATGTAGTCGCGTTCATGCCACCTGGAGATAACATGCCAGCAAATAAAAACTTGATTTGACATTTTTCCCCAAATTAGAGTATTTTCACAAATTTTATAGTTTCGTAATTGAAAAATATCCATTGAAAGACTTATTCTGGCAGGTCAACATTAAGAGCCTGATGGAAGTTTAAATAACGCTATATGCTTTGCGTCGACATGGGAATGCCTGAACACTTCTATTATTTGCAGTTTCTGTTTGAAGTTCACTTCTGGGAATTCACTAAGGGCGAGTTTGTAATTTCCGGCTATATAGTTGCGGAAACATATTTCATGTTTGGGGGCTTGCGTAATTTTCTTTCTTATGACCCCAATCTGGATATCCCTTGGCAATTCTCTCTTTTTGAGCAGTGACGCCAGATTTGGCTATTTATCGTTTTTTCGTAAGTAGGGAAACTTCGTTTCGGTGGGTCTTGTAACTTGAGGACTGCTTCAGGTCATTTGGTGCCTCCTCTGTAGTCATTGTTTTTTCTAATTGTTCACCTAATATATCAGCTTTGCTTAGGTAGTACGTTGACAAATCAGTCTCTTCTGAGTTAAATGGAACCCTTGTTGCCTTTCGCTTTCTCATTTTTGCCAGGAGTAGTGTTTTACGAACTTACGATACAAACCCTATGTGAAGATCCTATTCAGACAGATTTTCGCTGTTCCTTGTTACTTATTGGGGATTTTAAAAATTGAACCTAGAAGTTTTGAAACAAGGGTTTTCTTGTCTTTTCTCTATGTAAATCGGGTCCTACGGTTTTAGTGACTTTTTCTAGTTGACCGTTGGGTTGTTTTATTTTTGTCATCCCTTGATTCTCATTTATTTCTGGCATACTGCTCGCTTTTTAAGGAGTTTTATTTTGGACGCCTGCACCTTTTAGGCATGATCATTTGTACGTATTGGCCACAAATTTCCATTTGTTGCGTTTCCTTGTGTTAGTTTTTGAATTAATTAATATTTTAGTGGGACGTAAATACGCCGAAGCACCACACACATTCCATATTGAATATTGACTATGTATAACTTTTATTTTGGCATTGTTTGAAGGGCAAACCTTCTCGTCAAGACGTTGTACCAATGTCAGTTTCGGGAAGTGCAGACTTTTGCAACTTTGGAAAATGATATTTTGCTACCGTTTCTCTAGGCGATTCTCTACCGCACCTATGCCTTTTTGAATCCACTAAGCATATCATACTTTTAGTTGTTGAATTTTCCGTAACGCTCGTCTAGATTTTCGAGTTGCATTAACTTAGAATTGTTTCGGTTCCTTTGTGCCCATTTCTTTACAAATGCAATTAGTCAAGGCAAGTAGCCTTGGTCAAGAATTGGATTGAAATACTTGAACCGTTGTTCAATTTTATTCTGTTTAAGAATAGTTTCAAATACCATCTGCCTCCATGTAATACAAACATCTCGTCAGTACCAGTTGAAATATAAATGTTCATGTTCTTGCTATGAATTTATTCTAAAAGAATTTATTGCAATTTGACAATTACTACTTGACATTTTAGAAACCCCGTCTAGGAAAACTCTGACCAGGAAAAAGTTTGCTTGTTTCATGATTGTCCTTGTGCTTGTCCTTGTTTTTATATTACAGACAGACAGACAATTCTAGTTTATTTTGCATGGCCAACGAAAAGACCCGGAGGTCATCAAAGTCAGCTGACCATGGGTCAGTCATTATATGCTTACTCAGCTGTAACAGCAGCGATACGCAAAGGACAGACGCAA
>Ga0210059_1000829_pt1 | contig 43163 bp, 30 predicted proteins | sample Ectturendosymbi2_FD_188042 | JGI IMG/M metagenome (GOLD analysis project Ga0210059, IMG submission 188042) | Ecteinascidia turbinata endosymbiont from Florida, USA - Sample 2 (SPAdes) (version 2) | ecosystem: Host-associated > Tunicates > Ascidians > Unclassified | place: Key West, Florida... | reverse complement strand
GATGTACTCTCTGTATTTCATTGTCTTCGAGATCGATTTCGAGCTCATCTGCTATTTTGAACAAGACCTTTTCCCCATCATCGTTGTCTTCTTTATTTTCTTCTACTCCATAAATAAGAATATTTTATCTTCTAATGTATTGTTCTTGTCTGTCAAGTTAGAAGACAAGCAAATTTGTTTTCTGGACCATCTCATCGCGTAGTTTATCTTTTTCTTCTTCAAGTTGATTCAACATTTTTTCATATTGAACCATCTTTTGTTGTATTCCATTTAGCTTGTTCACAAGATTTTGTGTGATTTTAGTTAGCTTGTCCAGTTTTCCATTCTGAATGAGTATTGTTTCTTTCAATTCTCCATTCTGAGTGAGTATTGTTTCTTTCATTTCTTTGATGTCTTTCCAGAGTTGATTGAATTTTTCTTCTTTTGAACTCGAAGTTTTCCATGTAGCCTCATTTATCATGTTTGGTTTCTTTATATCCAACATCAATAGATCAATAATCAGCAGCAAATTGCAAATTGATTGATACAGTATTAAGTTAGGTTATTACACGCACTACTACAACACTATCCCCTGTCTTATTCAAATAGAATGACGAGATGGGCGCAGTAGACCATTCGTGCAATTTTATAGGGCATGCGAAGAGTGTAAAATGATACTTTGATTCTTACAATTGGATTCAAAATTTCTTTCCTTTTGGCCTGGTTCAGTTGCAAAAGCACAAATAATAAATTTGTAGGTTTTTGTCAGATTTCTCACGCACAAAACAGTTCTTCATCAAACCCGACCAAGCTTTCAATTGTAATATTACTCAGGAAAAGCTTGCTATATTTGCAAAAGGTCGAAATGTTTGCTCATGAGCAGGGATAGATTTACGTATAGGCGAAATAGGTCAAGGCCAAGGCCCCGCGCAACTCCTTCCTATGTCGACTCATTATTAACTTAAATTTTGTGAAACTGCGCAGAGGCGTAACTTCACAATTTACTTTGAAACGAACGAAAATGCAAACGTCTACTCTAGGCTCTCATCAATTCCATAACAAGCACGATAATATTGTTTGCTACGCAATACAAGAAAAACAATACTACTCTGCAGTGTCTGGCGGTCTTGCGAGCTTTTTTCGGTGGAAGATTGAACAACAAGTAAGAAAGTGCTGTGTGAAAGGTTTGATACTCAGGAACACAGCTGGGCGCGAGAGAGATGCAGGCTGTTTGTATGCAAGTGGTTACAAGCAGTAGCGTAGCCACCATTCCCAAAACAATTTTGAAGCAAATATTTTGATTTGAAAGGAGCAGCAGTATTTCGCTCGGGACACTGCCTGTCAGCGCACAAAATCACAAGATATCCTATAAAGTTGGATGGCATGGATTCTTGCCCCCTTGTAACCAATGGTTACAAGAAACGAATGAAAACAAAAGTAGCCTACTTCAGTGGCGTACCCAGAAAATGTTCATGGTGGTGGTTCATGCATTGGCATATGGTGGTCATTTGTATTTGATGTGCGCTGTTTGTGACGTCACAATTTGACGTCATATTCATGTTTCCAAACCAACATTTTGGCGAAGTTTGTTGACATAATAGGCATATTCTTCTACACTCACTCCCCTTATTTTATGTGTAATTGCACTGAATATAAACTACCAGCGCTCCACGTTGCGACATTGGAGGAAAATAAACTCAACGCTATGACACAGCAGTTTGTAATTGCAAAAATATCAGGCTGCGTGTTAAAACAGGGGAGTAAAACACATTCACCACTGCGTCAGAGCAACTTACAACGGAAAATCAGGCTGCGCTGATGTCTTGTCGAAAACGGGCAGTCGAGCATAGAAAGTGTACGGTGGGCTCGCTGGCGTACACTCCGGTTTGCAAGACAGAATCTTGCCAAACTAAACAAGTATTGAAAATACGCATAACTTACGCAAGAAAACTGCCAAATTTTTGTTGTTTATAGACGTCCAGCATTTTTAGTTTTCTTATTCCCTGTTGAGACATTATCAAATGCCTGAATTCTTCTATATTTAAAAACTGCTGTTTTTGAGCTCGTGCAACAGTTCTATCATGCTACAGAAATTGATAATGTAGTCAATGCGGTCAGCGTCAGGGTTGCCATGTCCAAGTGAACAAAAAATGCCAAACCACTTGCAAAAAATGCCAAATCGCTTCAAAAAATGCAAAACAAGCTGAAATAGGCTGAATGCTGTTGGTTTTAATGTTACCAGATGAGTTATTTGGCAAAAACACAATGGTGCTCGCGAAGAAGACGCTAATTATAGCATATAAAACAACGAACAACAATTGTACTTTAGAAAAACAAATATAATTAAACTACAATCACTCTTACCCATTTTTCACCCTTTGATATACAAGGTTTTGTCCATGAAGTCAGAGCTAAAAAAAAATGTTACAAATTTACTTTTGCTTGAAAATGTGGAATAGAAAATACGCTACCCACGAAATGCTGGAAACAATAAATCACAGTTCATGAAAATACACATGCACCATCATGCCATAGTTTCGAATCACTTGATGCTTGAAACCAAGCATTAGTTAGACATGTCATAATTCCACAAAATATCTACTACAAAAAGAAAATCTACCAAATTTGGCTGTTCTGGTATACATTTATATCAAAATCTGCTACAGTTACATTTACTCAACTGTTTTTAAACGAGGAAATCTGCTAAATTGGCTTTATCATGATTCAAAACATATGTGAAAATCTGCAAAATCTGGCAGCACTGTTATGTGCTTATATTAAAATATTGCTTATTACATACAGTACATACAAGCATGAAGACTACCAATAATCTGCAAATAACAACACACACTGTACAATAGATCCTTTGTAAAAGAAATTTGAATACTGTACAGCACAACAGCTAACCTAATTTTCATAGACTTTTATGTTTATTTTCCTAAAACCGCACAGTCTAACGCTGCTTATAACTGCCGCAGTTTTCGAAGTCTTGCCCAAAAAAGTATTTTGTCTTTTGCCCTGTGACGTCACTTAGACAGCAAAGCCGCTTTTATCTTCAACAGTGGGACCGTGGCAGAAAAGAGAGGACCTTTGACTTGAGAAAAAGTTATATAATTCCACGTTGACAGCAGTAACTGAGCCAGGGGTTTTAAAAACTGCCAAACAATCGTTTTTCATGCCAACACCATCAAAAAAGGCCAAAAAATGCCAAACTATGATGTACATGCCAAACTCCATTTTTTCATGCCAAACAACTTTAAAAAAGGCAAAATTTCTGGAATTTAGCTTAAAAATGAGAACCTGCCAACCTTGCTCAGCGCTTGCGCTGATTAGCCTTAGCAAACAAAATGAAGACAATTGTTTCGGATAAAGTGAACTATCGCGGGACACTATCATAAACATGCGTAGTGGACGAAAGGTCTGCAAAAAGTGGTGAGATGGTTTCTGGACGCTGCCGATAAACCAGATACCCACCAAAACCTAATTATTACTTTTTGATTCATTTACCACGTTCCTTGAAGTTTACATGCAAAATTATTTCGTGGTTTTTGCATTAAGTCGACAAATAAACAAGCAAAAAGTATGCCAAAACAATCATTCTCCCTTGCGAAGGTAATAAAGTTTACGTAAAATATCAAACTCAAGGGGGGGTTGACCCCAACTTCCCTTGCGTACGCCCTTGGCCTACTTTCTTGATGTTCGATCTTGCACTGACCAAAAGTTCGCAACAATGCAAGACTGGCAGACACTGCAGAACCTCGTTGAAAAGCAATATTGTCAGCAGGGCTGAAAAAAGTGTGGAAATGGGGAAGGAGCTTCCCGGGAAATCGTACATGCTCACGGGAAATTAATCAGGTGCAAGTCAAGTAAAATCAAATAATACGCTAAGAATTGCAAGCAACCACAAAACGGACGGTTACGAATTTTCTCGCTGAGTCATGGTGGCCCAATACCGGGCATTGTGACGCAACAGTTGCGCCTCCATCACAGCAGTGGTCTCATGCAGTCGCTGGTCGCGCGCAGGCAGGCCCGTAGCCAGGTTTCAAGATTTGGTGGGGCGCAATACATTTTTAGGGGGAAAGGATTTTTACTTTTACTATATATTTAAAACAAATTTTTCTGGACGCAACAAAGTTTGGGGGTCACAAAAGAAATTTAGGGGTTATGGCCCCCGAATGCCCCCCGTGGCTACGGGCATGCGTGCAGGGTTGCCAATTTGGCATTTTTGAAGTCAGATTTTGAAATTATGTTTTTAACACACTTGGCTTTTTTTGAAAATCAAAAAAGCCGGTCAAAATATAGCTTTTTCCTTTTTATTATTTTCAGTCGGCTTTTTCAATCGGAAAGGCCTGTCGCTGGAAAAACATTCTGTCTGAGCTGCATATACATTACAGATTTCTTCTGACGATAGTCTATGATCATGCAGGGTGCAAGAATAATGCAAAGATTTTACTGTTGCTCTAAAATGTTCGATATATTTAATAAGAAACAAATGTACGCCAGTGTACTCACTGAGCAAGAAAATGCTTCTAAAAATTGGAATTGCATTATATCAATGTTTCTGACGAGTTTTAATATCCATTTTTGTTTGGTTATGCATACTTTATGTGTAGCCTATATGTCTTAGGATTGCTATCTGGTTTATTTTGGCTTTTTCTGAGACATGTTCTTGCGTTTTTGATGAAGACAGATCGGTAACCATGGTCGCGTGTCGTAGACTCGTAATAGCGGCGGAAGGCTATTAGTTATAATATTGCTGCTATGATGAGTGATGACACATGCCGAGGTTTAGGGACGTACCGAGGTTAGATTGCGCTCGGGACAAGAAAAAAAAGTTTGGCGCCTCCGTATTTAAATCTAAGCTATTTTGGGATGAAATGTGCTGCATTGGACAAAAAACTTGGGACATTTTTGCGACTTTTCGGTGGCGCCCAGTGATTCGGCGTCCGGTGTATTGTGTCCCCCTCGTTCCGCCCCTGGTGTGACACGTCGGTTCAAGGTGCGCAGCTGTGAAATTCGCAGTGCCCTGAATGTCGAAACACTTCTCCTAATTGAGAGAATACAACTACGTTAGTTCGCCCAGGTATCCAGAATGCCCAACGAAAGACTGGTGAGGCAAGACCTGCGGGCTAAACCCACGGGTAAGCGACCCAGATGTCGTCCAAGGCCTAGGTGGAGTAACTGCATCTCCGACCTTGTTTGGTCCCATCTTGATGTGGAGCCAGAAGATCTGAAATTGCTGTTGATCTTGATGTATTCCAAGTTCTCCTATGGATGTTGCCACCGCAACCCTCACTAGAGGAAAATCGGGCATGAAAATGGATGAAATGAATAACATTTACGTTAGTTTATTCACCGGTGTTTAAAAGTGATCAGCTAGCGAGTGAACAAGTTCTTTGGACGGCTAGAATTGATTTATACGAAGGTAGAGACGGCTAGAAATAATTTGTCTATAATTCGTGATACCTTTCGCACCAAATAGGATGTAAAATTAAATTCAGATACGGCTATTGTTGCGTCAGCGTCATATTGCGGCCTGCGGGTTGCCTTGTAAGTCCTCATGTGGCCCACGGAGAAATTTGAGTTTGACACCCCTGATCTACATTGTTCTTTCTCCAGGAAATATTGCAGTTGAGCAAAAGATCATCGCTGCTGCCGTTATGATCGCGCTTTTGATATTCACGTGTTTCTGAAGTCTAAACATGAAAAAGGTTTATACGTGCGTATTTCGGCCAATTAAAAGCAAGATGCTCATGCTTCTTAAGCAAAATTCACTTAAGCTCATGGTAAAGTTTATAAATTTGCGCTAATGAAAAAAAACGTTTATTGCGGCGCACTGCTTTGATCGGCCTTAAAAGATATATTCACCACTATCACATCGCCTGACACACGCGAGGTTAATTTTGCAGCAAGAAAATACCATAGCTGCAGCCGAAATCCTCATAAATTTTGAATCACTGAAGCTTGTGTAGGTTGCAAACTGCTATGAAGTCTGACCTGAAGTTCTGAAATCTTCAAATCAAGTTCTTGGGCTTTCTCCTGTGTGCGTCAGGTGGCCTGTGTTTTTTGCAGGTCACAGAAAGATTTGCAAACTGGGGTTCTCATCCCCACTAAAATGGAGGCCGAGGTGAATGCACCAGCTACCGGGGCATCTCTATCCTTATAACCTCATTGGAAGAGTGTGTGAAAGGTGCCGTGAAAAAACATCCCGCGAAACAATCGAATCAAAGTTGTGTGATACCCAGTGCGGTTTTCGTCCCGGCCGTAACACTGCAGACAAAACTTTCACTCTCCAGCAATTTTCGAAAAGTCTTGAGAGTATGTCAAAGACGTTAACACATGTTTTTTCGAATTCGAGAAAGCATACGACCGCGCTCCTGGTGAAGAAAGGTGAAACGCTTTGTGCAGCGTTGTGGGAGTACGATGTTAACGGCCGCCCATCCACCAAGTCACGCTCTTCCTGTTCAGCTCACGCAGTTTTGCCATTTCAATCTTTAAAAAAAATCTGGTTTATTTTGCAATCGTTTGGTTTATTTTTTTGCGATTTGGTTTATAGTTTATTTTTTTAGTTTATTTTTATATTTCTTTGGTTTATTTTTAGTTTTTTGAAGATTTTTTACGCCAGGTATCAGATGTGTTCCCTGCAATGATATATGTCTGGTTTCGGCGTTTTAAAGAAAATCTAAGCAAGCTCATGGACAGTCTTTCGTTTTTAGCAACAGTCTGTTCCAAGATATCGTTGTACCAACAAGAACAAGTACTCTACAAACGTTGACATGTCATGTAGTTGATTTTTTTAATCCAGGACCTTATTTAGGATATGAAACTTGAACTTTGAGAAGTGACATGGTTTGTTTTGAGTCAGACGAGGAATCCGTGATAAATCCAAACGATGTCTCAATTTCACCTTGTGCCTATTTTTAAGAAAGTACCGGGTACCAACTCGTTCAAATATAATCAAGGAAAAGCAATTGATGTTTGTTTCAAATGCCTTATGAAACATCATAGGACCTTTAATTTAGTAGTAGGGGATAGAAAGTGCAGAAAGTAAACTCATTGGAAAAACTGAATAGCCCAACAGTGGTAGAATTTGATAATTGTCCTTTTGTAAAATGTTACTGACACAGTAGAATATTGGACTGAAGTATGCTTGTATGGAGATGCCGTCGGAGAAAACTCATACGAAAAACTGGCTGGTTTTGCTCAACGCGTATTAGGTAGCCAATACCTCACTGTTATGCAGAAATGGAACAAGTATTCGGCGAGATACACGTTGTAAAACTAAAATTGAACAACAGAATGAGTGCAGAACTGGTAATTATGCAATTTTGAATATCAGGACTGGATTGAAAAGAGACAATATTATAAAGCATGTTCTGATTATCACTGAGATTCCAGAAGCAGTGATAACGTGAAGTTTTATTGGCACTAGTTTGGTATGCAGTGAAAACAATATTGCTGAAAGTTGTGTTAATGTAGATAATTGTGACTGTTTTTGTAGAATAAGGTTCCCATTTGCATGCGTTCATCATTATGCTTTGTTTTTTTGTGTGTTCAGTTTATTTCTGCTTCAGTTTTGTTTATTCTGATCTTTTTTGAGGCTCATCTAGTTTATTTTAGGGAAACCGACGCGGCAACACTGAGCTCACGTGTTCATATTCATGTCGGCGGATTTCATCACAACCGCGGCGTTCACCGTGGTTATAGACAATCAAGCCCATATGCGTGACGATGCATGTTGGTATTTTCTGTTGTGTTAATGATTAGTTTGTATGTGTGTTTTGTGCGCGTGAGTGTTCGATGAGGGCAGTCAGAATTAAAAGCCTGTTTAAATCAAGCACGTGTGAGACGTTTTGCTGATAAGCATAATTCATTCTACCAAAACAGTTTTCTCAATGCCAGATAAGTGTGATTTAAGCGATATGCTGTTTGTGGTGGCCGCTCACATCCAGGGTACAGATTGCTATGAATGGAAAGGCAGTGGGCATAGCACAGCAGGAGATAAAATTTGGCACAGCGTGGTATCTGTCAGGTAGAGACCGTTACCTATGTTCAACACTGTTAAGTGCTGAAGAAAATACTTGACGCAACCTTCATACAGCACTGCTTCGGCCGTTGTAACGTCAGGAAACGAACAACAGAGCATGGCTTGTTGTTTGGCTGCCACCACCCTAGCAGTGGTGTTGCGATCTGACGTTTAAAAAGCTAGTTTTTAATTAACCTTTTGCGTTTACCAAGGCAATTATGCTTGCTGGCGCCAGTATGAACGTCTGTAGCAGAAACTAACACAGCGACAACATAATTAATTGTGAACGGCTCGGCGAACTGTGATTCACACTGCAGACGATCGTTGACGTTTGAGGTGTGAATAATGTGGTTGGTCACTAGGAAAAGATCTCCGAAGATCGGCAACGTGCGATATGTGATCTGTCCGTTTGGTGGACAAGCAAAGCATTTCCGTACAATGAAACACCAACCACTTGAACAGCGCAAATAACCTCAACTACGGATGGCAGATCATTTTGATGCGTAGTCATACATATCTTATTTAACAATAAGCATTAGCTTGTTATAAATAGGAAAATATATGTCATAATTAAAAATGACGCAATGTTATTTTTCACACAAAAACGGTCTTACATTCCAACTCCAACTTTTCCAAATTGGCCGACAACTTACGTACAATTCAAAATCAATTGCACATAATTCGTCAAAAACTTGCACAAATTTGGTAAAAACTTAATGCATCATCAGGAGATCATCTTGTTTAACCTGTTTTTAACCACGCTGCAAGCACACATCGCACGCTACAAGCACTTATCAATAGCATGCTGCATCATAGCCATGTTAGATTTGTACTGACAAAGATACATTAGAAAAAATACTGGAAGGGTAAGGAATTTTCCATATACACCCTTGTCACGAGGATCACTTATGCGTGTGCAGTGTTTTACAGTATAAGCGACAAATTTGGAATTCATTCTTCGGTGTTGCGTGCACTGGAAGCTAATGAAGCAAAAACTTTGAACCGTCATGCAATGGTGGCTGTAACAGAAAATCCATCCAAGGTTTAGCAATCAACTTCGAAAGCTATCCTGGTGCCGACGTGGTCTTCAGACTTCTTTTCAATCCCATCCAGTTTAATCAGAAATCCTCTTATCTATTTGGAGTAAAAGCTGGTGTCCACTTGGGATGGATTTTAGGAAAGATACCCAGAGGTACAGTCTGGATAGAAAAGTAAGAAATGTTTTCCAAATTTTTTTCCTTGAGGGATAACAGCGTTATCATTTCTTCTTACAGCGCCACAAAGCCGAAACAGTTTGACCAAACACTTAGCAGATTTGCGTTTCAAACTTTGACAGAGTGAAATTAAAAGCATGCAACTAATTCGCTGCTGACTAGAAACAACACTTCCATAAGCGGATCCAGGACTTTTAGGAGGCCTAAGGGTCGGTTCAAGTTCATCTGGGTGTTTCCTGACCGCGTAGAGGCGAAGGCCATTGAGGTCCAAGCCCTCGATGAGGGCCTGGGTGTTTTTTCCCCAGAAAAGGTTTAAAAAACTTGCCTTCTATTTTTGTACATAAAGCGGCTATACCGCGGAAACGCCATTTTAGAAACAGGTAGAAAAAAAATTTGCAAGAGGCAGCAGAGCACGGGTCTATGAAAAAAGTAACTTATTTCGTACTGAACTTTTGTCCAAAACCTGTTGCTAGTTGGTCAGATGCTAATCAGTACCCCTTTTAGTTAACATCTAATATAATGTAAATCATTTGCCTACCTGGCATGGTTGGGTTTGCTCTTTTAGCATTTACACTGAACACTCCAGCCTAACTTGTGATCACATGCAATGGACGTTAGTCGTAGCGGATTTTGCTGTCCTCCTTCAACTAATGCAATCAGCTGCCACACTCACGAAAGCTTGTAGGAAAAGCAAAGTACTCACGAAAGTTTGTGGGAAAGGTAATATAGTCTTCGTTGGCTGAGGGAACAATTATGTTGATTATTTAAGTTTTTGCACTTACTAAGCAGCCCAACCTCATGGAAATGAAACAAGAGTTTTTATACTTACATACGGTTGATGTGGCAATTGACGGTATTTTTTGGTTAAATATTGCATGAAAGAAGTTTTTTTTTCAGTGAAATAAACAGATTCACACTGCACAAACTTAGTAAAACAAGCCTTGCATTAATGTTTCTGCACTCATGGGTGAATCCCGGGTAGCTAAGGGTATCAAGGCACCCCAACATTTTTCAGTTATTTTTTGATCGATGATTCCCGGCTCACAGCTGAGGAATGAAGTAAATTTGTTTAGAAATCGCTAAATATGTCCTTTCGTGCACCAGGAAAGGGACGAAAATATTGAGCATGTGCCGCACAAACTTTCATCAATATCCCTATGCAGTTACAGCAGAAAAGGAAATGATGTAAGCTTGGACATTTCATGACAAACCTTTCACTAGGTACGTGACGCCAACGAATGGTGAAGTCTCTGTTGCTGAATGCGCACACATTTAATATTAGCCAGCTTCCAGATTTTAGGATATTGGTCAGCGTTCTCATCACTTTGGCAAAAATTTTACTGATATGAGTTTAACTACTGGAAAGTATGCATGATGAACATCAAATTTTGACCTCTTTCTTAGCACATAACATTGTTTCTTTGTTTTACTTTTTGTTGCATCATCTTGTCAGTGTCTTATGTGCTAAAGGGTATTTTCACATCATTGTGCAGTTACAGTATATGCCATTTGCCTCTGATTTGTTTCTAACTACAAACAAGGCTTGCACATATGCCGACTGAGCAGGCATTCGTCAAACTCTCTATGCCACATTAAAAAAAAAAGAACGGATATGCTACAAATATTCTCAATTTAATTTTTATTTGAAATTTCACGGGTTTTGCCAAGATCTATTGTTTGATTTCATGTACATTTTTAGGTCAAATCTCTCTCGTATGCTGCATTTTCAACACGGTTCTACATTAAAGAAATGTCATGAGCAATGAAATTTAATGAATAAAATTGCATGTCTGTGCCGCAGTCATTCGGTCTGTACGCAACAGAGCAAAATGCAAATTTTCTACTTCGAGAGAAAACTTTCTTGTTTTTCGAAACTGCCAAGGCTTCAGTAATTGCTGGTAACAGGGAGAAAAGTAAGGTTGAATAACATATCACCAGCAATCGTCCTAAGCGAAGGCTGTTTTGTAGCCCGGGGTGAAGAATTAACCCTCCTCTGCGAACGTTGTTCGGCTTTAAACAAAATAAAGTCACAAGCATTGAACGCCTACGTATCGTGTACAGCCGTACTACGAGCTAAGAATAGACGTTCTGCCTTTCGTCATCCGACAGATATTGCTGCTGGCATGGGTGTCGACAAATTTTGTACACATACATTGAACTTGGCGATTTGCAGCAAAAGAGGACTTGGAGAACAACGAGGCAGAGTGGAACAACACATGCCGGTACTCGACCTGTAACTTCCTTTCACTTTATAGACCATTGCACTGCAGACCATTCAATTGTTTTTGCGTTTTAGTGACTCGGACCTATAATATGTTTCCTACTTGTTATCAAATATGATTAAAAACTTTATAGGAATGGAAGATACCCAGAAATGATAGTAGCAAACATGAGAAACCTTTTGCGAAGCTCAGATTCTGCCACATAAAGTTATTAGGTCAGCAGTAAAAACATTTGACATAATCAGCTGTGGTTGTGCAGGCAGCTCTTCCGAAATTGCATAAAAATGGTTTGCAGAAGTTAAGCGGAATTTTATGTGTGCAATCTAAAGGTGAGAAACTGCGCATAAGGATTTTCCTAAATGACATCCACAGCTTTTACAGTCTGAGTTGATAGCAATCCAAAAGTAACAACAGGCTGACTTCAAAAGCAGACTTGCTGAAAGCTTTCCGAATACCACAATTCAACAACCAAATTGAGCTCTAAGCTAAAATTTCAACAAAGTATAATTTTACAACGTCGCGTTTGATTTGAAAGTATCATCAAGAATTAAAACATTTGCAAATGAAATCTACGGTTAGGGAAATGTAAAAATTGTCGTGCTGCCTTGTAGGTGGCTTTTGATGAATGTTTTTAACTACTGTAACTTCCATCTTCTAGGAAAAAACACTCAACTGGCAAGAAACGAATAAAGCCTTACATGAGACCACGTCCTGTTTTGTCTCAAATGAGTTCTTTTTTGAAGGTATGTCGGAGTTACAAAAATACCTTTCTTTTGAGGGACGTAGTTAGGTAGAACATTGTGAACATTTGAGAAGCCACAAGTTCACTAAACTGTGATGAGAGGTTATTAATGAGAAAATCACTTTTATGACTAAGGCAACAGATCCGCGTAAAATATACCCAGCTAGGACTTTTTTCTATCGCTACAAGCAATTTTACAATAATTTGTGCTTCCTCATCACATGACGGGAATTTTGTTAACTTTGTTTGCGGTGAAAAACTTGAGCAGAACTGAAAATGTTTCATGATAATTATCCGCTCCCGAAACCCAAAGTGTTTCTAAATGATTTGGGAAACTTCTGAAAAACATAAGGTGTACGTGTTTTGCTCTTTTTCAGCGGTTCTACTTTAAGGCGTTGCAAAACTGTGTTATTTTCTTCTCTTGTTTCAAAATCTGGGGATCGGATGTTCGTGAGATTGCATTGTTTTCTTTGTTGTTTTTAATTCGTTGTTATTGTTGTTTTTCCTTCTCTATCATCGCTATTGTTTGTGCAGTTTCACGCACTGTTGCTCATTCACTTGTTAAAATCAAAACCATGAGATGGTGCGTGGACAACGTAATATATACAGTTACTCAAAAGAGCAAATCGTCGATGTTCTTCTGCCGTTCGTACCATGTACCTCCACATTGTTCGTTGTGGGTTAACGACAAAAATGTTCTTCACATCTTTAACGAGAATAAAGTGTATATTCGTTACAAGGTCGTTCTCGCTTTTCTGGCTTAATTCTTTATAACCGAGCGTGTGTAAAGCAACGTAGATCGCTCTTGGACAGCCAAAAAGATGTAGATATTGAGAATATATAGCCAGCGCTTACGCTGGTTCGGCATATCTGAGGATGAATGCACATCATTTCCTATCCGACTGTCTGGGAATATGCGTTATTTTATGCTTTGCATAACAGCTACCAGTGAACATGCCAATGGCATATTGTTACCTAATCTCAACGAAGATTGAGGGGGCAATTTCATTAAAACAACTAATTTTTGGGGTCTTTAGTCAAAAAAGAACAACACCCGTGCTTAAATGAAAACGTTTCTTCCGTATTTGTCCATGATAATTTTGATTGGTTTTCAAATGTGCTTTAAATCTGAGTAAACAGGGTGATAATTTCTGAGTGGATTGTGCGATTGTCCGACAGTCTTCCTGTAGTGACACTTATTTTTTCATTGTGTTCCTTGAACTGATGAGTTCGATTAAGGCAAAAATAAACCTTGCCTTTGGTTTTAGCTCTCCACGAAATTAGCTTCCCGCGGTAAATTTAGGCATCAATTATGGTTCCTCGACATATAACGAGTGAATACGGGGATTACTTGCCGCAGGCATAAATAAAACAATTTTCTGAAACCATGGGAGCCTTGCGGTACTTTCAATTCACATGGCACAACGCAATCACGAAAAGCTTTACTCGTCATGGATAAACTACATTGAATTTTACATTTTGATTCCAGAAATTATTTCTGTTGTGGGAATGTATATCGTTGCATCTTATTATTATCTTACTGCCATCTTTCCTGGTCATTTTGTACTCCAAATCTTTCTCGCAAGAGTTATATTTTTCTCAAACGTTTTTGTGACAAATCAAAACAAGTGTAGAAAAAGCGAAGTTTGTCGAAACATTGGGTTACTGTTCAGCAAAAGGTTATTTTGCAAAAGTAAACATTTAGGCCAGTAATTCTTTACCTATGGGTCGTGACCCACGAGGTGGGTTTTGGTGCGTCATGGAAAGTCGACTCGGTAAACATGAGACATAGCAATGGTCACATTGACTGAGATACCTAAATCAACGTACATTTGCCGTTTTAGTGCGTACCATTTAGCTGTAGTTTGGATTGAACTAGATTAAAGCACCGTTTTTTCTCTAACCATGCAAAAGCTTTGTGCACAAAACTCTACTGCTAAATCTACAGTCCCGCTTTTCCGCTTTTTCTTCGCTTATCAACAAACGTTGTTTCAACTTTACTACATAGGCTAAATAAAAGTGCGATAGAAATAACTAAATTCTATAATTGGTGCCATTTTATGAGCAAAGGTTTCTGGGTAACGGTGTCATAAACCCGATTGAAAGTATGTCACAGTCGGAAATTGACTAAGAGCCACTAATTTAAGCTATTTAACGTTTGGGAAAAATTGTGATATCACAAAACTCTCTTTCTCATTGTCTCTTCAGAAATATTTGTTTTTACTATGGTCAACGCTTGCGTTTTCGCAGTAAAATAACCTGAATTAAAAACAAATTTGAAAAAGTTAGCTCGTTATGACATCGTTGTGGCTGTTCTGCGATACTAAAAATTAGGCTACATGAATCATATACTAAGCATGACGTAAGAGTTTGGCATGTGATATTACTGCGACATTTGCGTCATTACCAGAGTTTCTCGGCCATGGTTGTTCTGGCGCGCCGCCTTTTTTCTACCAGGCGATCACAAGAGCTCACCATGGTATTTAAAACTCCTTGGCAGCGCACTTCAGTTGCTGGAGTGTCAGACGCGCTGTCAGGAAACGGATCGCATAGACGTACTTTGTCAAGAAAATGGAAGAAATTGAAAAGGTTGGAATCAACAATTTGATGGTTGTTTGCGTTACTAAGAGTCTTTTTCCTTCGATTTAAATGGATATAGGCACTAACGAGTATGATGTGCAGTTATCACATAACGAATGCCTGGTTTTGATACTTCAGAAAGGTATCGGGTTGTACTAGATTTTGAAATATAGACGAAACGACAGTTTATGAATTTTGACGTTTTTCCAGTCGATTTACATAATTTAATTTTTTTGTTTCGAAAAGGTTGTCCAAAAAAATTACCTGCACGGTAGTCCCAACCAATGTGTGCGTGCAGCAGTGGCTATAAAAAGAAGTACAAGATCAATTAAGGGGAGTGATATGTCTACGTAGTACATACACTGAGAAGATTACACTCAAAGTAATTTGGAAAACGACACGCACGTGACAAATTTGTTGATGTTCTGTGGCTTCAGCATACTTTACCGTAATTGTTTGCAATTTATTTGGATCGTGAAGAGTCTTTGATCAACGGAATACCTTTCATTGCAGATGAGAATAAAACGATCATTAGGGACCGGTTCAATTTTCCATGACCAGTCCTGTTTTTGCCGTTGACGAAATGAACAAATAAACAAACGATTGGCGTTTCATATGTTTTTTCTAAGTTTGCTACTATAAAAGGTCACAGATTTATAGCAAGTATTTACAAATAAACTGAGTTTTAGTATATTTAACACAGTGATTTATATCCCAAATATTTGTCAATCGACTTTCTGTTTTGAAATGGTAGCAAAAGCCAACCTTGAATGGTAAAGTTTACTGCAAATCTTGGGATTTAGCAGCAAATCTTAAATACTTCTGCAAAAAATTTTAGTACTGATAGAATTATTAAGATTAGTTTGTGTGAAATACACCAGTCTTTGGCTTAAAATTTGATAGTCACTACTTGGAAGAAAATAGCAGTAAAGATTGAGAAATGTTGGAGTACTTCCACTTAAAATTTTTTCCTCAGTGTAGTACAGTGGTTTTTAACCGGGTTGCCGCAATACGCTAAGGTGCCATTTACAATACTCAGGATTGCTGCAAGCTGATTTTTCAATATATCATATAAAACACATTTTCAAACTGTCCTCAAACCTTAAGGAAAATAGCTATGGATTCGCCAGTCTATAAAGTACGAAAAACACTGGTTAGTCACTCAGGCGCATAACTGGACAGACAACTATTTTCTTGTTCTCGTACTTGTGTAAAACAACAATGCTGTTGAACTCATTCAAGTGCCCACAGAGCTCACGAACTCAAACGGTTGTTTATGCCCACTGGCAGCTAGTAAAATAAAATTCCGTTAGAGTTGTCTGAAAGTTGTGCAAACGCCTTAGGCGAAAAATCTACTGAAAGTAGTTTAAGAACTTCTTTCGCCCTCGCCTGACCCAAATTCGATCTGTTTTGGCTTTGCTTGCTTTGATGTTCGATTCCAAAATAAAGTTGCAAAAAGTTTGTCAACAACGAAATGTTTGTAAGCGCGGCCATCGAAATCGGGTCTTGCAGCACTCAACGCGCGACTGCGGTCAGGATAATCATTAATTGTCTTTGTCCAGGCAAACGAAAACGACAAAAGAGTCGAAGACGACAGAAAGGAAAGAGGAGTTTGGGGAAGCCAAGCTGAGTTTTTGCTTTCTTGCATCGGTTATTGCGTTGGTCTCGGAAACGTATGGAGGTTTCCGTACCTGGCGTATGATAATGGAGGAGGTGAGTGCTTTTTCAACCTCGTGCAATCAAAATCATGCATGTGAAGCCTGTTGCGAGTTTTTTTTCTCATAACGAAACAGGGTTGCCAGCCTGTCTTCACCAAAAGAGCCGGACCTAATCTCGAAAAGAGCTGGAAAACGCCATATAGCAGTCTTGAAGCATATACATATGAAACATGCATTACCAAACACAAAATAGAAAATCCGTCTGAAACATCGATGTAATACAATTCCAATCTTCAAAAGTATTTTCATTCCCCGTGAGGGCACTGTGGTACATTTGTTTCTTATCAAATACATCGAGCATTTTTAGGGCAAAAGTAAAATCTTTGCAATTTTCGTTGCACCCTGCATGGACATAAACTCTCGACATAAGAGATTTGTAATGTATTTGCAGCTCAGACAATGTTTTGCCAGAGTCAAGCCTTTCCGACAGAAAAAGCCAGATTATTTCCGGCTTTTTTTATTTTTTTCAAAAAATGCCAATTATTTTCAAAATTGCCAAGTTTGTTAAAAACGCCAGAATTTCATGATGTGGTTTGAAAAAAGCCAAATTGGCAACCGTGTGAAGTAAAGAGACCAGAAGCACTAGGTGGTCACATAAAAATCAAAGGATTATTGCTTTGGTTAAATTGTGCTCTTAATCAGTAGCGTAGCCAGCCGAAAATTTTGGGGAGGCCAAATATTTTGATTTTAAGCGAGCAACAGTATTTTCTTTGGGACACCGTCTCTCAATGCACAAAACGACAAGATATGCTAGAAATTTGGGGTCATGGCCTCCTTGCCCCTCCCGTGGCTACTCCTGTGCTCTTAATTCGTACAAAAAGTGTGGTGAACTGCCGACAAGCTTTCAGTTGCAGCAGCTGTGCATGGTCTACCATCGGCTCTCATTCTGCAGTAGTGTGTCAAATGTGATTACGACGCAATGCCGTTTGTGCGTATCGTATGCACGTCTATACCAGTAAATACGCGTGTTCACACGCATACTCGGGCGGTGTTAACCAAGAAGAGCCTTTTTTCGTTACTGCGTTACTGCTGTGTTCTTGAAAATAACAGGCGCCACCCCAAAAATAAAATAAAAAATAAAATCGGTTGATTCATGGAACCCTGCAAGCAGTGGCATTTCTGAGGGGGTGGGGCTGGGTGCCCGTGTCCCCTAGATTTCTGGTTGGGCCCTAGTTTGGCTACCCATGTTGTGTTTCGCAACAATGCAGGATACACAAATCACCACGCAGGTCAGACATTTATGTTGGACCCCTTATTTTATACTTGGCCCTGCAGTGCCACCCCACTTTTATAATTCCACAAAATCGCCACTGCCTGTATGTCTCTGTCAATAAAGATAGTTACGTACAGGCCCAACCACGCGAGTGTTTACAAAAGTGCTTCTCAATCGCCTGTACTGTACATAACTGGATCGACACCTTGCAGTGTATATGTCATTGACCGGATTTTTGTTCCGACTTTGCTCTCAGGTTCTTTTCTCATACCTTACTTGATCATGCTGACGTTTTGCGGAATTCCCCTGTTCATGACAGAACTTGGGTTAGGGCAATTTTCGGGATATGGTGCTATGACATCTTGGAGATCTAGTCCAATATTTAAAGGTATGAAAATCTTAGAAAGAAGAGCTGTGAAAATTTTTCAAAGCTTTATCAAGCCACTGAGCTGAAGAAGAATCTTCCTGCGAGTGTGCTGTTGTTATGTGTTTCTAAACTTTTTTGTAAATGTTCTTCCTGTAAATGTACTGTTTCTAAAGAGGCGCCATCAATTCAATTGCTTTTTAGATAACTGTTTTAATTTTTGGTGCTGTTATGAAGTATTCTGAATAAGCACTTGCCATTGAACGTTTGAAGAACTATTTGATGCAGAGAGATAATCGATCTTCACTGCCTGTGTATCTTTGCAGGAATCGGAATCGGGATGCTTAGCGTGTCCTTTCTAGTAGCCATTTATTACAACGTCATTATTGCCTGGTCCTTTTACTACATGTTCGCGTCGTTTCAGTCCGTTTTGCCTTGGACGTACACGTGCGGACAGCCATGGAATGCAAATCCGTGCCCAGTCGTCAACGTAATGACAGATTCTTAACGTGCTTGTTTGCTAAAATGCGGCAGTTTTTTACATTTCACTGTTTTTGTTTCGCGCAGACGACGCTTTGCACTGGCAATTGTTCCGTAACAGAAATGAGTACAACGATGGCCCCCACCACCATGGAGACTACTACATTCGTAACGACGCCCGCTTTTATTAACAGTAGCTTTACGACGCCCGATTTTGTTAACAGTAGCTCTGCACCAGTTAAAGTAAACAAAAACAAAACAAAGAGAGTTGGACCAAGCGAGGAATATTGGAGGTAATAACAAAGCTTTTCAAATTTATCAATACGATTTTAGGGTTTCTGACACTGAAAGAGTATACGACATCACGTTTAAATACATATATAAATATGTGACAGTACCAGAATCCTCAAACAGTGAAACATATACTGTACATGATAACACCAAAAACTTGAAAGCTTTATACGTAGAGTAAGGAATATATATTATTTTAATATACGAACGAAGTAAAACAAATAACAAACAAGTTATTAGAGTGGTAAGGCTGCTCTGAGAAAGCTGCTTAAATTTTCCTGTTTTCTGAACCCATTGTCATTTGTCAACCTTAAAGTATCTTAAATTTCTTAAACATCACCATGAACAAGATTTGCACTATCTGCACTTCTTCCAGGAAGCGGGTCTTGAGAATCGATCGAAGCACTGGGATTGATGATCCAGGATATGTTTTATGGGATTTGTGCCTGTGTTTGTTACTTTCCTGGATCGTCGTATTTCTTTGCCTCGTGAAAGGTGTGAAGTCGTCCGGCAAGGTAAAATAGCAGTGTTTTATTTTGGGATCAGGGTGTGATTATAATTGCTGTAGGTAGCAGTAAAAAGTAGTTAACATAACGCAATGATATGCAATTATCTTTAAGGACATTTTTCAAAGGCTTAAACCCATGGATAAGATTGCAAATGGCCTTTTCAAAGCAACCAACAATACCAGCGACATTGTTTCATTGGCACTAAGCCACAGTTGAAAATGAAAGCATTTTACAACCTTTCCAAATTCTTGATCCACCTTCGCCATAGAGGCGTTCTAAACGGGACAGCCTTTAGTGTAGTTGAAAATGCAGCGCCCCGAGCAAAAATGAGCAATGTGTGTTTTGAATGATAACAATGAAAGAAGGTCGTAGTTTGTCAGATAAATACCACTGTGTGACTAACGAGCAACGAATAATGAATCAGTTTGTAAAAAAACGGAAACTAATCAACAACGCGCTTGTTCTCCTGAAAAGAACCAAAAAATATAGGAACAAGAAGCACAAATATGTCTACAAAGTAAAGTTCGATCGGATGAAGAGAGCAGAAAAGTTCGTTTTGAAATCACATGCTTCAACCAGTGGATAATGCATTTCAACCAACTCGTTCATATGTTGTAAAGATCAACGAGGCAACAGAACGATTCTTATTGCTTTTCGCTCCGTTGTACATAGCAGTAGTAGTTTTACATTGCCCCGTCATCTTTGATCGTTATCGCTTAAAATTAACTTCGGTAGATTTTATCCCGAGGCATTTCTTAATCATGTGCTCACAGCGCAAGCGTTGCTATTTCGTGTTGGCTGTCTATTTACGGTATGATGTATTTGTTCAAGTTCTATGAGATGTCTGATAATTCGTTTACCAATTTTACACCTAACACTTTTTTATCTTAGGTTTGAGCACAGATGCACGCATTTAAATTTTTGGTTTTGTACAATTTCTTTACTTTTTTGGCTTATATGGCAGTAAAATAAATTAATTGCTTTCAGCAACTATATTGCCTAGACAAGTAGCCGAAATGGAATGAATATCAATGAGAACGAGGAAATTAAACTGCAACAAAATTGAAATTTCTTGTTTTTTGCATATAGCCAATAAGCATCCTTACCAAGCACGCATACGAATTTTGCTGATGTCATCTTTTATTGCTTTCTGTCATTCAGGTTGTCTACTTCACTGCCACTTTTCCTTATATCATCTTGGTAATTCTTTTGATTCGAGGTTGCACACTTAAGGGCGCACTTGATGGGATTATTTTCTATGTTCGTCCCAGATGGGATAAACTTCAGACAGCAAAGGTACGTTGAATGATAGGTAGAGAGCAGAAAGCAACATTTAGCAGCATTTCATGCTTGACAATGTGTTACAGGTTTGGAAAGACGCCGCTACGCAGATATTCTATTCTCTCGGTATATCGTTCGGGGGGCTCTTGACTTTCGCTTCATACAATAAATTCAGGAATAATATCTACAGGTAGGTGTTTCAAAAATGTTGTTCCCTCAGGTTTAAGGGTCGATTTATATAGGGGCTAAGCCAGACGGAGAAAAACTTAAGATTTTGTTAGTTCTATAGTGACCTAGCTTTCAGGTCCCGCTAACTTGAACCAGAGCAAGCATTACTCAACAATTTAATATGCCACGGATAGAGATGCATATGAAAGAGAGCATCGTGAACGGACACAATTTTTAAGTTTCTTGGAGTGTTTTGTGTATGTAATGCAGCCATGGTGGAATCCCATAGGTTTGTTTCCTGAGGCAATGCAATGCAGGCTTAACATCGATTAATATTTACACCAATGCATGCTGCGTGGTACTTCCAGCGTAGTATTAGGCTAATATAACTAACACATTGTCCTGTATAGTACAATAGGCGCATTTTGATTAGATTTTGTACTTTCTAAACGGCTTCTGGTTAATGTTGCTAATGATTGCTGGGAAGAAGTAATATCCCAGTCAATTTATCACGTTTCAAGTGGGCTGCATTGCTCTCCGGCTGCAAATGTTTTACTATTTTTGACTGGTCTTTTATGATACAAGTCCCTTCGCAAACTTTATTCGAAATGTAATTAGAATATATGGAAATAAAGCATAAGATCGCCTGATTTTTACGTATAGACTGCTTATACATAAAAACTAACCACGTCTGCATTATACCATGATAACCTAACTTAACAAGAGCACAAACTTTTATTAATCAAACTATTGACTATATTCATGCAATTCCAACCACTCGGTTACACTTCACCAATACGTTTGTGTAAGCATGGACCATAGGCATATTGCCTTGCGATCTTTTTACAATTAATTTCTACGAAAACAAAACTGTCAAAGTGGCATTCTCTGAACTTATGCTATGTTCTGTCAATTTCCTTTCCGTGATTTTATGGGGAAGAATGTAATAACAATTGTTTCAACCGAGCGCATAGTCTATCCTACTGCGTTGAGAAAAATCGTTGAAGTGTTCGACTTGTCATAGCTTGACTAATTGACTCAGCCTGGATAACATCCAGTGTAAATCAGACTTAACAGCGGAGAACGAGTGAAGGAACTAACTCTGGTATCAGGACGGATATAACCTCGTCTAAAAACGCTATGGAGCAAAAAGAATCGAACCTCATTGCTCAAACTTGACCACTTGTTGATCAACCTGTTTAGCGATTTTGAAAAATAAACTAAAAAATAAACTGCAGAACAAAATTATTCATGTTTTGTTACATTTTATTACAAGTTTTCTAATTGTTTTTTCCCTGAGGGTAAATCTTTCTCAACGCAGCTGTCCTTACTGCTACTTTCGTGTCTGCTTTTTTAGACTCTTGTTGTTTAGTTTTGCTTCATTGAAAATTTGATGTTTTTTTCTGGTCCTTGCTTGTTTGATTCTCGAAAATTCAACTAAATCACATTCCTAGTACTTTTTCATCATACTCGGTAGGTCTAAATACAAAGTTTTCAAATCCTGTACGAGAGCAAGGGTACACCTGTTTGCCTAGTATCGCACCTACCTACCAATGCATTGGCATTTTTAGTTCTAAATTCCACTGTCTTCATGTGAATTCCGAACATCCACCAATGATATGCCATAAATATCGACCATGTCCAGACAAAAAACACTATCAAGCACGTGAAAATAACTTTTACAAAATTTCGTTGAAACCACAGAAATACCCCCGGACTGCTAGTTTAAGGCTTCACGTATTACAGAAATTGTTACTTGCAAAAAAGAATATCGTTATTCCAAAATTTTGTCTTTGAAATTATGAGATGCTTAAGCTTTGAACACCAACAATTTGAAGCAGAAAAGCTGAGCTTCATCATTGGACAATTAATCACTGCAGATAGATAATCACGTGACAGTTCATCACTGAATATTTAAAAGACCATTAACCATTCATTCTATTAGACACTAAAAAATCATTACATGTCTATTGTAATATCTATACGACAAATACGCAATACTACGCAAGTAAACTAAAATCTCACTGAATGTGCATCGAGCTACTGCATTTTCGACTCATCGTTTCAGTGTTTTGTTTGTTCGATATGGTGGTTTGTTGTTGGCGCTTTATAACTACAATGGTCTTGCAGCGCCACGACTGAGTTTGTACAATACTGGTTTCAATTTACTCGTTTTTGTGTTCTGAGTGAGTTCCCTGCAGCTCTTCCACACACCATGCGCCTGGTAAGAAGGCTGCAGGATCAATTTACAAGGTCTTGGTAAAACCCGGCCGAGAGTCGAACCCTCAACCTACCAGCACCGAAGCGTTTCAGTGTTTGATAACGTTTCTGTGCAAGTGGCTGCAAGTCATAGAAGTTTGCATAGTCTAAAAGAAGAAACGCAGCGAGTTTCGTGGATTAAGTGTTTGAGTACCTAATTAATTGTGTGCGTGTTGATGCTTCTAGTTATAAAAAGTCTAACGGATCAAATGTCTGGGTGCCTGATTGTTTGCGTGGTTAAATGTCAGTGATTAATTGTCGCGTGAAGAAATAACCTATGGTTAAATGGCTCTACACCAAAAAAATCATCAGATTTATAACAAACTGTTTAAGTCTTTACTGACATTATTTTTTTATGCTATAGAGACACTCTGATCGTTGCAATTGGAAATTGTGCGACCAGTATCTTTGCCGGATTTGTTATTTTCTCTGTAATTGGACACATGGCGTTTAAACTCAATCTGCGCATCGAAGATGTCAGTAGAACAGGTACTGTGCACATGAAAAATAATTTCGAACAGCAAGAAACCAAAACTATGAATGTTTAGCAACGCGGTCGAGGAAAAAAAACAATGATTAAATTAAAATGAAGCCTTCGGAAAAAATCGATGATTCCTTAAATCTCGTGGCTGAAGATTAAAAAAAGTTTTCTTTCACAATTTCCAATACCAATCATTAGTTTAATGATTGGCGTTTCTAACAAATAAGCACCATCTCAGAAACTCTTTACTGCTGTAAAAATAATGAAATTTTTGCTCGGTTCTGCAAAAGAAATATTGTTTATGGTTTGTTTGAAAAAATAGCCTTGAAAATAAGTTTTAAGAAAAAGAACAAAATATTATACCCAGCTCCGACAAGTAAAAAAATATTTGGAATTTTTGTATATATCGTAGACTAATGTAGCTTTACTACATAACGCTTTGATTTGTTTTGACAGGGCCAGGCTTAGCTTTCGTGATATATCCTGAAGCAGTCTCCCTCTTGCCAGCGCCTCAGTTGTGGTCAATTCTCTTTTTCTTTATGCTGATCACGCTAGGACTTGATAGCCAGGTAAGGAACAATAAACAATTAGCAAGAGCTGCTACTTTTTTGAAATCTTTTCTTCCCCAAAAAAATATTCTGGATGCAACAATAAGAAATAATTAATCTCCAATCGAAACCAATAAATTTTGTATTGGCAATTCCGCTTTTGACCGCAACATGCTGAAGCTCCTCATCTTTTATCTATGCGAAAGGAACTGTGTATGACATCACAACAAAATACCGATGTCCGTCCGGTCATTGCTTGCGATAACCTCGATCTAAAACAAACTCGTCTATCTTTGAGGGTAGCCCATTTTTAGCATTACACAGGTTAACACAACTGATTGCTTATTGAGAAAAGGATATAGTTCGAATTAACCGCCGCCGATTAATAGTGGTTGAGTGACCTGGTATTTGTACGATAGCTCTATGTCAGTGGTTCTTTTAAACGGGGCACGCCTTCTAAGGCGATCGTCAATAAATTTCCAAGGGGTCGCGATACCTTACGCGCTTCACAACATGGAAAAGTTGATCAATTAATTTACCAATAAATACATTTACTTTTATAACATACTTAAAGTCAGGGGTCGTGAAGAAAATGACAGTTACAGTGCTTTAAGGGAGGTGTGGTAGCGAAAAGGTTAAGAGCCACTGCTCTGTAAAATACTGCGGATGGCTCTAAATAGGAAAGCAGTGAATGTTTTTAAGCGTTTCTATATAGAGTCATAATCAAGCTAGTTGAGTGCTTTGCCCTTGATGATCCTATCATGAATAAGGTGAAAATTACAGAAGTAATAGTTTCCATTTACGCTGGAAGCTTGGCGCTTTTGTAAAAACTAACTGATGTGAACGGCCCTGACCTGTATTTACCACCTGCAAATTCAAGCCATTCGAAGCAAGTAACCTACAGACGTTTAATAAATACTTGCTCGTACCTGCTATAACTAGTTTCCATCTTTTGTAGAACATAAACAAGATTTGTTTACACGCCAATATTTTTGCGGCTTAATTGACAGAAACGGATGAAACCGCTGTTGGTACACAGCTGTTTAAAAATACTTTATTTTACCACCTTTCCCAACGTCTGCACATCATTTTGAGAGTTGTTTTCGACCGCTTTACAATGCTGTGATCTGAATCGCTCTGCTTTTTCAGTTTGCAATGGTGGAAACCGTGACAACTGGTCTAATGGATGAGTTTCCGAAGTTCTTGCGACCAAGAAAAACGCTTTTCACTTTGGTTTTATGCATTTTTTGCTTTCTTCTTGGCATCTTGCTAGTAACTGAGGTAAGATCAAGTTTGTTAGTAAAATTATAGTCAGTTTTGCTTCAGAAACAATGTCAAGCACTTTAAATACATTATTCACAAATTGGTATTTTTGACAAGTAATTTCATGTGCTTTGGTTTTGAGCTTCTGTAAGTTTTTCTAATTTCAAAATTTGGTATATAAACGTCGGGACAGAAATCTTTCATAGCGTCTATCGTTGATAAATAATTTCACGTAGCCTATCAGTAAGTTAAGCAAGAAAGTAAATTAATGGAAAAATGCATCAATAAATTTGATTCTTTCCGGTTTGCAACAAGTCACCAAAAGCGAATGAAAATAATTGGCTCTTGAGAATAGTTGGTTTGTATAACGCCACCACTGCTCCACTTACATAACTTTCTTAAACCAAAAAACATCATACAAGAAAAGAAAATGATAGGCAGCCCCACGAAAAAAATTGAACGTATCAGCTGAATGCAGTTCAGTGAAAGGTAACATGCGTTGCACCATGTATAGTGTACCTCCTTTATTTGACTCAGATCCGTTTCTTCATATTTAAAAGGTTTAACTGACATTATATTCCTTTTCGACTGAGGTTAGCTTGTGTATCTTGGCAATGAACTAAACGGTTTGCTCATACATCTTTGTGGCAAACAAATGTTTCCATAGTCATGCAGTGGTTTGGCTGTTTTTGACAACGGAAAGAGGATTTTTTCTTAACTGCGTACTTGTTTCAAAAATCTACCAAATTCTAAGACAACATAGTACGAGTAATACCAAGCTTGTTCCTTTGTTATCAGAAAGTGCTGGTAGCACACTTTTACATGCATATCAAAATGCAAATCTATTATCGAAAGAATAGAAAAAAGTGCTTGTCGAGTAGTGCATGGGCGCATGTTCTGATAGATTATTGAAGTCAAATTACATTTATGTACAGTAAAAGTGCTCTGTTGAAATACAAGCGAGTTTAGGAAAAACCAGTAAATTTGCTTATATTTCAGGCCCAGTTCATATTATCAAAAGCAGTAACCGGTAGCAATATTTTAGCTAAATTTCAATCACAAATTGTAGATATGAAAAATATTTAGCACTAGCTGAAAAATAATTTCTCTGTTTTTCTCAGGGAGGAATGTACTGGTTCCAGTTGTATGACAATTACTCAGCATTCTACGGGTTGCTGATCTTATCCATCTTTCTTTGTGTTGCTATAAATTGGGGATATGGTAAGATCCAGTTGTCATCATAGTCTTCCGTTTATTTACTTTTTGTTTGTTTTGCTTTTTAACTAAATGTTATGCTTGTCGAAAATAACTTGGACCCTTCCATAACACCTCAGTCAGTTTTGCTTTCATACATGCCAAAACATTAACACAGCTTTACGGTATGACTACCTGAAGTTATGCTAAGCATACCTTGTACGAACAATTCATATTTTTGCAAAAATGTTTAGTCAAATTTTTATTTCTTCAACATCGCAAAGATTGCAAATGTATGTTTGTTGCGTTTTACAGGGTATTTTTTCACATACAAATGGAGATTCGCTCGCGACATCGAGCTCATGATAGGATTTCAGCCTAACTGGTATTTCAAGATCAACTGGATGATCATTTCACCTGGTCTTCTTTTGGTACCTACCTTGTTCATAGCACTCAGTTGTGATAACGACCTTGAATTATAAATGAACTTTTACGAGTATTTTTTGCCAATTACAACGTTTGTTTACGGTGGTAGAAGCTTTCACTGGTTTGCTTTTAGATTGCTGCAGGTCTGTTGAAAAAAAGCTGTTTTGAACTTACGCACAGTAGCATTGCCAAAATGTTTCGTTTTTTCATTGCTTTCGTTTTTGTAGAAAACATTATATACAACTTCTTGCCTTAGCATAGATTTGTGTGTTCGTCGTCAGCAACGTTGGCATCAACTTATAAGTTTTCATTCTTAAAAAAATTTAAACCTCGAAAACAATTTTTCCTGGATCTGATATGCAGTTGAGAGAACAGCACTGTTCTGGAAATTTCGATGTTATTGCTTTCAGTTTGTGGTCATCTATTCCGCCATTCAGCACAAGCCACTTACGGATTCTACGGTTGAGGGAGCATATCCGGATTGGGCAAACAACTTGGGGCTGTGCATGAGTATCACATGCGTAGCAGTAATACCCATCTACATGGCTTACAAATTGATCATTGCATACATGAAAGGAGAATCCATAAAAGCGGTAATTTCTTTTTTTTTCATTTATTCTTCTTTCAGTGTATGGTTGCATGTCTCCGTCCTTGTTTCAGAACACACTTAAAGTTGATTTTTTTATGCAGTTGTTTCTTCCAAGTGAAAAGTGGGGACCTCAAGATCGAAGTATCCCATACGACCCAATGCACGGTGTGCTTGGACAAGTGGAGAGTTTTGAGCTGGACAAGCCTCCTATGGCATATGATCAGAAAGTCACTGATCACATCCCTGATCCTTACGCGGGATCAGAAAAAAACAATTCTAACGGAAATAATGTTGCATAGAACAGCTCAACTGCCCCTTTTATCGTTTTCATATTTGTTTTGTTGCATTTCGAACAAAAAGCGTCCTAATACTGCAGTCGTGATTTTTCGTTTATTTTTAGCTTTGCATTACTTACAACCAATAAAAGTAGTTTAGGCATTGGCTGATTTCTTGGAGTCTGAGGCTTTTCACTTGTAATGTAAGTGAAATAGTAAGCATGCAAATAACTTTCTGGAAAGGGTGTTGCAGAAAGCTGATCCTATTCCATTAGGACCTGTGCATTCAGTTACGTTTTGTTTTACACAATCCTTAATTATATAACAGCAAGAAGTACCAAACGTAAAGTTAGTTGACAAGGCTGACGTGACGTTCACTATTAACTTTGGCATATAATTCTTTTTTGCTCGTAAAGTACTTTTTCACAAAGCAAAATATTTTAGGAGCATTGAATAAATACATATTGCAATAAAGGTTTTGTATCTATGAACATTTTGTGGACTAAGTATCATTCTTGACTACTTCGCAAAACATCAGGTTGAGTTTGAAAAAATCTGATATTTTGGGTTTGTGAAAACATTTTTCAAACATTGAAAAATTGTATGAAACTAAAAAAACTCAAAATTTGTTTTGTATATTCATGGTTTAGTTCATACAATTGAATTGAACCAGGCATGCTAAGTAACAAATACCACAAAATTGGAAAGTAATTGAGAATATTTGTTTTGTAAGCGATGATAAATTTGTTTACAATTTTATAGTGAGAGTGTGTTTCACTGGTTAACCACCCAAAATCTATTATAATTACAATTAAAGCAATGGATAGTAGCAGCAACTCATTTCCACCGTAATTAAATTCGAGTTGATCTACAGAACGAAAGGGAACTACATGCAAACAATAGTTTGACAAAAAGAAAGATAAAATGAGTAGATGTTCCTTTAAACAGCATCTAGCCCAGTCAATCCAGAAAGATCTGCGCAGAAACCAATTAGCAACGCATTCGCAAACTTTGTAGAGAGAATAGCGGTATCGAAGATATACAGTGTTTAAATCGCTTTGTTTATGAAAGCGTCCAGTGACATTTGGTGGTTAAGTCTTGTTAGTAACACCACCACAAAGGAAGCATAGAGGTAACAGCAGTATTTTTTTCATGTTTTTAAAAGGGTGTCGTGGTTGAGTTTTAGGGTGTCAACACCATTTTCCCTTCTACAGTATGTCTGATACTTTTAACCGATTTTCACAAAAACGTAAGTTTCCGTCCAGGTATGCTTAATTATTTGAATACGACATTTACTTTTGACAAACAAACTACAGACAATTTCATAAACAGAAAGGTTCAATGTAGGCCTACATACTCATTCATTCACCCATTTTGGTGACCGCTTTTCCCTTGGGGAGAGTCACCGGGGCAGCAGCCCTGGGAGGACCCGAATTATCTCACGATCAACAGCAATTTCAGATAGTTCTGCTGTTTCCACACCAAGATGGGACCATGCAAGGTTGGAGATATAGTCACGCCACCTGGACCGCTTTCCAGTGAGTATAGTAGACTGTCGCCCAAAGGACGTTGTTCGCTATTTTTTCCTGGGACATTCTTGATATACATGACTGAACTAACTTAGTTGGGATCTCTCGATTCGGAGAAGTGGGTTGACATCCCGGGCTTTACGGATTTCAGACCTATGCTCTTTGTCACGAAGTGTCACACCGAAAACTCTTGGCAAATATCCCATCTCTGCCGTTTGTTCTTTCGACGGTATTCTTTCAGTCTTCACCTAAGATTCATGACCACAGGTGAGGATCGGAACAAAGACCAATTTAAAAGCTGAAACCTTTGCTGTCTTTGAAAGCACCCGTTTCGTCACCACGGAGCAATAAAGCTCACGCAGAACCAGGGGCGGATCCAAGGGGAGGGGTGCGACTGGGGCGATCGCTTCCCCTAAAACCTACGAAAGTATCTTTATTTATCATAATTTTTTACTATTCAGAAAGCAACATTCACGATATAATCCCATTCAGTCATCTATTGTTTTTTAACAGCCGTGTTGTGATGTACACTTCATCTTTCTCACAGTAGTGAACCCGTAATGAGACTTGAATGCCAAATATTACTGAAATCGCCCTCCTAAACGTACTGGTTGGATCCGCCCCTGCGCGGAACTGTGTTAACTTTACTAATCCGTGTATCAAACCCTTTGTTCCGACTTCCGTCACTCGTGAATATCACTCCAAGGTACTTGAACGTCTCCACCTGCTGCAGTGTATTTTCGCTCACGTGCAAAATACACTGCCTTGGGCGTCTTGAGAGACAATACCTCACTTTTTAGTGCTGATTTTCGTTCCTGCTTGGTCGCACGCAGCAGAAAATCGATCAAATGCGTGCTGAAGACCCTTTTGAGAAGATCCACGCATGCAGAGCCAATTCGTCCGCAAAAAGCAAATGATTCATCCTGCAGTTCCCAACAGCGACACCCTCGTCGACGCGTCGATGACTGGCTATCCAATTCGTGTAGACCAGGGCTCTCCAAAAATTTGTGAGAGGACCACATAAGCTATTGCAAAACAGTCCGAGGGCCGGACATGTTGCGTGATGCTATTTTTTTCGAGACATGTTCCATTCTACCATATCAATATATTTTTCGTAAATATATTAATTTTTTCTTTATTGGTAAAATGTGTTTTGAGGCCGGGTGAAATGGCTTCGCAGGTCGGATTTGACCAGCGAGCCGTTGTGTAAAGAGCCCTGATATAGACTGAAGAGTGATGAAAGCACACACCATTGCCGGAGTCCAACACCAAAGCTGAACGGTTGTGATCTACCTCCGTCGACACGGATACAATTTTCTAAGCAGGAATACAGTCACTTGACGGCCAGCAAGAGGCACTATTCAACACCGTACTCCCACAGCACCCACATAACTTTTCACGAGGAAACCTGCAATATACTTTCCATACTTTCCAGAGGTCGACAAAACATGTTTATACTTCTTTGGCATGCTCCCAGGATTTCTCGAAAATTTGCTGGAGTGGAACTTTGTTCTGTAGTGCTACGGCAGCAACAAAAACCGCATTGGGTTTCGTCCAACTTTAGTTCAATTATTTTCGTGGCATCATGGCATGCACTCTTTCTGGGAGACTAAGCAAAGAGATGCCGCCGTAGTTGGTTGATTCACTCCTGTCTCCCTTTTTGTGTATGGAGATGATCAATTTGCCAATCTTTCGGTGCCCTTCCAAGTTCGAAAACGCCATGCCACTTGACACACAACCATCCGGCGTCCTACGTTCCCCAAATTCACTATCAAACTTTTCGCAGTTAGCTTTAAGCTCGGATTTAGCAGCGGCATCAGAGAGCATATTGATGCACAGTTCTACGGAAGCTTTCATCTGTGCAAATTTAAAATATCCCGTCTGGAAAATTTTGCTCAGTTCTGTCAGGTGAGGTGCCAATGTTGACAAAAGGAAAGCAGCATGTTGAAATTTTTTTTTTTCATAAGTCGCATTAAAAAAACGCACATTGCATCATTTTTTTTCTTCTGACAGCTGCTTCAGTGCGGCCCAAATAACCAAAATCTCACTCCTTATTCTCACTGCTGCCTCACTCGACAACCACCTTGTTTTGAATGCACGTTGCAACTGCCGACCTTTTGTCCTTGTACTGTTAGTTTGATGCATCGCCAGGCAAGCTGATCGCAACGGTGAAAGAGTAAGACACTCCCATAATTGCAATATTTTTTGCAAAGTGTTTTGCAGTTTTGTACACCGTACTGTACAAATCTGCGGCGGTATAGTAAGAGGCCGAAGCGAGGCGGTGCCCACGACAATGCACAGATACCTAACTTACAATTGCAGGTTGCAGCCATCTGTTGCAGTAGCTACGTGCAGGAAAACATGCTTTCTTCAATTCGTTTTACTTCAATACAAGGCAAAACTATATCTTGGCTTTCAGAATTTAGGGTGTCATTGCAAAATTTTAGGATGTCATTTTGACACCCAAAAACGGCTTAAGAAACACTGGTAACAGCACATAGTTACATCGCGGCTGAGGCATACCTCGTATCTTTCTGTACGTCTATTATTTTCAACAATTATGTTCAGTGAATTAGCCATTCCTCAACAAGAAGTCGTGCAAGGACAAACAACTGACAAAAATTTGTCCCCCTTTACATCACTGACACCACGATTTTTTGCTTTTTTATGATTTATTCTCTATTCTCGTTCACAGCGTCTTTCTTTCCAATGTGTACATGATCGAACCAAAATGCTCGGCGTCGTTGATCTTATTCATCTTTCACGTTCAGGTCATTTAAAAATGTGTTTCTTGTCGTTTACCGCGATTGCGTTGGCAATAATTTTGTACCAGCAAAGCTATTTGTTGAAAATGACCTGTTGGTTCTCCGCATTGAAATTGAATACGAAAAGCATACACAGAATCATTGCATACACTAGAATGGTTCTCATTAAAAAAAAACACACCTCTTCATCAAACTTTGTTCGTCTAATTTTAACAAAGGTAGTTGCCTCATATGAGTAAAACAATGAAGTAGTAATAAACGCAAAAAATGCTTCATGGTGTCAATACGGGCGTTCAACGTTTAACTAAAGTGAGCTTTGAAGCTGATCCATCCACAGCAGTATTTTGATCGTTGTAAGTTTGGACACAATAATTGGACCAAATCTAATTCAAGGTGCTGTTAGACCTGCAGTTTCCAATCGTGTTGAACCAAAAAATAAGCATTGAAATGCTTCCGTAGTAGCAACAATTGTCTGAATTGATTGGGCACAGATTCCGCTTTTTCGCAAGGGCCAATCAATATTTTTGAGTCGGTCAAAAAACGCATTTCAAAGTTTCGATCTAACATTGCTTGTATCAAGCGCTAACTTTGATTCTGACTCGTGAAGCTTTTCCTTGTGCCACTTTCCAGAAAAGAACAACCAAACAAAAAAGAGATCGTTCACGACCGTGATTCCACATAGCAAATAAATCTGCATGTAAAGTAAAAGTTTATATCTGTTTATGACCACTTGAAACAGATAAAGATGTGATCAGTAAAAGATTTTACTGTCATTACCTTAAACTTACTTTGTTACGACTTCTTGAAACAGATCAAGTGAACTAGCTCACAGATATCAGCATGGGCGTCCGCAGAAATTTTTCCAGAGCGGGCAAATTCGACAATTTGCTTATCTTTTTCAGGTTGTTGACGATGCAACGCAAATAAACGTATGCAAAAAAGAAAATGTTCAATGTTACGGTAACAGCTGCATGCAGTGTTTTCGTTGTAAGGAAACTGTACACTGAGCAAACATTTGTTTTTGTGAGCATGGATAGTTTAAAACGGAGTTAGCAGAGTTCGAAGTTAATGATACACTTTGTGAATCTTTTATAATAAGTGTAAAATCTTATGAAAATACTAACAAACTACACATTTCATTCAATTAGATTCTCGTTTTAGTGTATTTCTAATGATTTGGAATGTTGCTAGTGCGCAAGATGAGATTTCACTACTCAAATTATCTGGTGGTTCAACGCATTTGCGCACCTTTAGGAGCATTGGTTGCAAAAAAATGTGTTTTGTTGGCAGCAATGTTCTTTTGCACTCATGTTTCTTTACACATAGTATAAACCAGGGGTGGGCAAACTTGTTCAACGGAAGAGTCGTTTGCAGAAAATGAAAACACCAGCGAGCCGCAAAATCAGTTTGTAGTGTCAATACAAACACGGTAAAGAAACCAAGTTTTGCATTAATTGATGCACAGTAATTGTCAGTATTAAGTTTTTGTTTGATTTTCTAGTTCCCGAAAATCTTAACAATACTTTGTTACAGTGGCCTACGCAAAAAAGTTTATGGGGGGGCTTCATTGAGTGGCACATGGTGGTCATTTGTATTTGGAGTGCGCTGTTTGTGACATCACAATTTGATGTCATATTCACGTTTCCAAACCAAGGTTTTGGCGAAGTTTTTTAACATAATATGCATATACTTCTACACGCACTCCCTTATTTTATGTGTCAGTGCACTGAATATAAACTATCAGCGTTCTAAGTTTGGATATCAGTGGAAAATAAACTCAACGCTACGACACAGCAGTTCATAAATACAAAAATATCTGGCTGCGTGTTAAAACAGGGCAGTAAAACACACTCATAACTGCATCAGAGCAATTTACAACTGCAGAATGAGGCTGCGCTGATCTTGTCGAATACGAGCAGTCGAGCATAGAAAATGTGCGGCTGGACTGGCTGGCGTACACCCCGGTTTGCAAGATCGAATCTTGCTAAACTACACAAGAATTGAGAATGCGAATAAGTACCCAAGAAAACATTAGTTTTATTGCTATGTATAGAAATCCAGCAAACTTTTAGTTTTCATTTTTCCCTGCTGAGACATTATCAAACGTCTGAATGCTTCTGTGTTAAATACTGCTGTTTTTGAGCTCGTGCAACAGTTCTATCATGCTACAGAAATTAGTAATGTAGCCAATGCTGTCAACGCTTGCGCTGATCAGCCTTAGCAGACCAAATAAAAACAATTATTTCGGATAAAGTGAACTATCGCGGAACACAATTCTACACATGCGTAGTGGACGGAGGGTCGGAAAAAGTGGTGAGATGGTTTCTGGACGGAGACGATAACCCAGATTACCAACAAAACCTAATTATTACTTTTTAGCCCATTTGCAATGTTTCTTGCAATTTGCATGAAAATTCAATCCGTGGTATTTGCATTATGTCGACAAATTAACAAGGTAATAGTATGCGAAAACAATTAATCTCCTTTGCGCAAGTATTAAAGTTTTTGTGAAATATCAACCTCAAGGGGGTGTTTTAACCCCAACCCCCCTTGCGTACGCCTTTGCGTTGTTGAAGTAGTCCCGACATTCTGGACAATACCTTGTTATAGTTGTGCAGATTAATTTTCCCAAGTGTTCATTTTTCAGGGTTGCACGATGGTTTGATTTTTACAGACTTCATTACAGAGAAAAAAATTTCACATCAATATGTTGTGCTATACACAGAAATGAGTTAGGCACTGGTATTTTAAATTCTGGATACTTACTTCTGGAACCTGTCGCCAAAAATTAAGTGCAGAGTGGGATTGACTAAAGTTTCTTTGAGCCAGATTTTCTTGCATTTCGGTCAGTTTTATTTCTACAGCAGACAAGTTTGTAACAAACGGGTAGCGAACTGCACAGCCATCACCGATACATTAACATTGAATGGATTTACAAGGAATGCAAAGCATGGTTTCAACTTTTGGAAATGGTCAAGTCTGGCTTGGAACTCCTCCAGTAGTCGTAATTATTTTAGTATTCTTCCACTTTGTGCTCTGCAATTGCCTCTTCGCGAAAAACATTCCTTCCAATTCTCACATTGGGAAAATGAAAGAATGTTTTTGGCGATATGCGTCTTTAAAAATTTTAAATTTTCTTCTGGGAACTTAAGTAGCCCAACTTGCGATTTAGACTCACTGTCGTTGTTATCAAATCGCGCCGACTCCCTGGTGACCAGAGTTCCCTCTAAGGTGCGCAACTGCGCAGAACCACCAGAATATTTGCGCAATGAAATCTTATTCTTGCTCACTTGCAACATTCCAAATTTGATATCGTGTATATATCGCATAGCCCTTTTGAAGTGTTTCACTGGTTGTGTCTACATGGTTGTGAAATTGCATGCGCACTAAAACAAACATTTACCAAATGTAAAATTTTCCTACAGGAACACTGCTAGTGAGCAACTTCACGAACTTGTGTAAACACATTGATAAAAGAAACAAACGTTAAATACGAGGCAACAACTCTGTCAATTTGAGACATTGCTATTGTTGTGGTCACTTTGTGCACACAACACAACGGGAATGAAAGCTGGATGAATGTTGATTTAAGGGAGAAGACAGATAATACATAAGAGACAATCGACACTATTCATCTAGAAGATCCACAGAAAACACAGGCGACCCGCAGCTCGCCCACCATTGGTATAAACCTATGTGGCTTACCGCGAGCAGCAGTCCCTGTCTCACTACACTACCTACCAAGATGTCTGCGTTCAATAGTACATGCGCCAAAACGCATACTACTGTGACTTGAAGTGCATCTTCGAAGATTTGTTGCCATGTTATTGTTACGCAACAAAGGCCAGTAGTAGAACGTATTCACTCACGAGTTTCGCAACCTGCCTCTACAGACAAATGAGGGGGATTTAGTGAACTGCAAGCTCATAACTGCATGTCACCAAAACAGTGAACCTGACTCTTGTGCAGTGTGAGTGTCACGTCGGCAAATAAACCGTCATTGCAAAAATTACTCCATCTGATAAGAATTAAACGGCTGATTTCACGTTTTCCAGAAACTTTTCCTTATTAATCCCAATATCCAGGGGGGAAATGCCCGTTTTGCCCTTCCCTGCGGCGCCCATGGATATCAGCAACAGTTTCATTTGGGCTAAAAATTTTTAAAGCGCAGGTCTAAGCATTGACAGTATTTTCTGACCAAACTACATTTATGTTAGTAAATAATGGAAATTACAAAACAAATTGCAATCACACCTCATAAGGAGTCAAGTTGATTAGAACTAAAATCGAACTGCCACACGTTAAGTAATGTTGAAATTTTATAATCCAAAACAAAAACTTACGACTCCGAAAGCATATTGATCAAAAATAGCTCCCGCTGCCGGGGACATTGACATTTCCCCCAAAGTGCTTCCAATAGCGAAAAGACCAACGTATGATGTAGAAACATTGGTTATGGTAGAGGTGTAAGAAATACCTGCATATCAAAAATATGCGTCGCAACATCGCAGTAAAACGTGCCATCACGCGGTCAAGGTGATGCAAACAACTTAAACACGAACATTTCTTTGCATGATCTACGATGCTTGTTACAACAGAATAAATGTCTCACAAACTAAAGCAATTTATATCAATCAAACTTTATATCAGGTACAAAAATTCTTGTTAATAATTACACTCTTTTACATTTATGCACTAGCACGGTTGTATATTTAGGTGATATTTCACTGCTAAGATTTGAACAAAAGCAGCAAGGTTTAAAAATTTTTTTGAATCTATTTTATAACGCAAGCTCATTCATTAGGAATTATTTGAAAAAAAAGTCGACGGATTTTCATTTGCCTTTATGCATACAGTACTGAAGACTTCCATAAAACTTCATTTTGAGTTGAACGATATTTAAGACTTTTTCTTTTGAAGACAATTAAGTAAAAAATCCACGAGAACGCAGTGTCATTGGCGGATCAGTAACTCAGAAAATGCAACCAAAGTTTTGTTTGACAAAACATATTTTTTGTTTTCTTGCTGCTTCAAGGAATCTCCTAATTGATAAAACAAACTTAAGCAGAGAGCTACCCTTACCGCTGGAATATAAGGTTGCAGTACAAAAGCCGAAAAAAACAGTGACGAACCAGTAAACAAGCTCAATGTCTCTTCCAAATATAGACAGGAGTACCTGCCAAATAGCACGTGTACGACTGTTGAAAAACCTTATCACATCAGTTCAGTTTAGTTCTGCATCCCGACCAAGCACAAAATACTTTATCAGGAATACAGGGACAGGAAGCGACGGCTGTAGCTGTCATATCACAGACCACTAAACGTAAGCAAAACTTTTTTGTTGAAAAATATTGAGCGGGACGATAGTGTGCGTGAATGCGAGAAATGGTTTAATACGCTAAAAATTGAAACACCCAGCCAACAGGTTGCAATCAATCAATTGTTTTTTTCGTGAGGTATAAACATGTCGTTATCCAACAAAAAGATTACGAGCATTGGCGAAATGACCGCGAGGTCCACAAGTCAGCCAACCCTCGAAAAGAACACAGAAATTTAATAGTAGTAAAAACTATTAAATATCAGCTAAAAAGCAAGAACACACGTTCGTTGAACGTGTGCAATGCAAAACATGAAACTGATCGAAATTGTGGCGCTGATGACAGAAATATGCAAAAAGCGTTTTTTCAAACTTTGTCAATTGCAACAGCTTTTCAAAGATTAATTTTCATGCCTTGGAGCGGCAAAAGCTTTTTGGTATAATGTAACATACTTTACTTGAAACACACATTTCCTTGTTTTTTACAGAGCAAAAAAGCAAGCATCATATGAGAATAGGATGAGCAACAGTTTTCATGCTATAATCCTGCATTGCAATTAGAGCTGTTTCCATTTTTTTTAATTAGCTGATTTTAATTTCTTCAATTGCTTCAGCAACGGTCAATTAATGTGTTACAGAAAACAAATCCACTGGATCTTTTCACAGAACTCCAAATAAACAATATCGTCACTAATTATTGGGTTGGCTCATGTGTGTCAATTAGCTTGGTGTTGTGGAAGGGCACTGAAATATTAGCAATTTGCGTCATAATTCTCGTACGCAATGGAGACAGGACGGCTACATTACCGACCGAGGCATCTCTCTGCTTTTCTACCCTGGAAAATGCATGACGAATGCCTTGAAACAGATCTGTTGAAACATTTGAACCAAACCCAAAGGATACACCGTGCGGTTTTCTTCCATGACGTTACACTACAGACCAAATTTTCAGTCTCCAACAAATTTCCGAGAATTCTTGGAAGAATGCGAAAGATTTCTGTATCTGTTTTGTCGAACTCGAAAAAGCATGTTACTACCTGGTCCATCGCAAAGCTTTGGGGAGTGTTGTCGGAGTACCGTGTTGACGGTTGCCTGCTACTGGCCTTCAAGTCATTCATTTGTGCTCAGAAATTTGAAATTTGTGTCCGTGTTGGCGGGGTTCAATCGCTACAGTTGGGCGTGGATGTTGGACACCGACAAGGGTGTTTACTGTTACCACTCCTTGTACCCGTCCATATGAATTGCGCAGACAGTCACAGACGAATCGACGAGAGTGCCGCTGTTGCAAGCTGCAAGGTCAATGGTTTGCATTTTGCAAACGCCTTTGTCCTGCGCTTACATCTTCTGAACAGGGTTTTCAACATGCACTTGATCGAATACCAACTGCGTGCGATCAAGGATCAATGAAAATTAGCATATATGGATGTCGGAGGTACTGCGTCTCTACAGAAACCCAAAGCAGTGTACTCTGTGATTGAGCAGCAATACACTGCAGCAGGTCAAGAAGTTCAAGTACCTCGGGGTGGTATTCACGAGTGACGAAAGGAGATTGATACAAGGATTGGCAAAGAAAACATAGTATTACGTGAGCCTTATCGTTGTGTGGTCACAAAACGGGAACTTTCAAACGCTACAAATTTCAGTTTTAGTTGCGATATGAGGTTCGGCCGCACGTCGCTACGTTACCAGAAGGCTCCAAGAAAGATTGGCGAGACCTGGCTACACACACGTGAAAGCGGACCAGAAGTCGACCAAGGTACAGGAGGCATGACGACGTCTTTGACGTTGCATGGCTGCTTCTTGGTACGGGGCCAGCAAAACTATCAGATGCTGATGAAACCGTGAGTAGTTTTGAGTGCAAATCTGCTTCCCAAACAGCTTCCCCAGAAGAAAAACGGGTGTGAAAATGAATAAATATCATCACGGCCGTTTTCGTTTCACAATAAAGTTGACATTTGCAGCTATAAATACCGTAACTCAAAAATTTTTGCTGGCATAAATATCGTGACATCTGCTGTCTAAGATTTTACACAATACTTGCTTCGCATGCCTGTTCAAAGACAACTTCGACGAGGTAAATTTCATGCAATATTTAAACGTTTCGCGAGAAAATTTAGGATGTCAATGCAAACAAAATGAATCCAGCTGGGCAATTGTCATTACTGAATTTCTTTGCGTCAAATACTTGAAAATAGACAATTTCAAACAAAAAACAATGAATCAACATTTTTGAAAAATTAAGATTTTTTAGTCAAGAAGCAGGGTTACATTTTCAAAATTATTCAAGTAAAACTGCACGTTTGTTTTTTGTGCAGCACTGCACCTTGAATAGTTTTTCTTCCTGCACAAATCTTTTGCGAGCAACTCGATCTGTCTTTACTTATATTGTCGGTCACTAACGACATACCATTGGCAGTGTTAGGTGGCAGAGTGGAAGAACTAAGTTTTGATTAGTTTCAGTCAAAGGATGTCAGTGATATTTAGCAACACGCCACATTAGTGCCAACCATGAAATCCAACCATAAAATCATATACTGCGCAAAACTATGTCTCCTAAAGTAATTTAAAAAAAAACTTACAATTGACGCAGTACATCCAATCAAATCATAAGCTATCATCGTGACTGGTGTGAAATAATTCGCGTAGAATATGCCAGAACCTCTTCCAAGGCTGAACCCAGCCCAAAACAAAATGTTAAGAGTGGAAGCATCGGAAACCTGAAAGTTTTTTTTTATTTAAGAAAATTTTTCATTGTCTCGCACGCACAAGGTTGCTTATCGCTCGTGTCTAACAAAAGACCAAAACTTTTCTCTGTTGATTTCATGGGACAATCTAGGAAAGCGATATGACCATGTTATTACCAAAAATTATTGTACTATCACCTTTGAGGCTGGAGCGCTGGAAAGAGCGCTTACGAGTCTTGCATTTCCATCTTTCGGCTCAATTTTATCTCAAGCGTTCTTGTACAAACATCTTTTATCGTAAAAAAGAAAAGCCTCTCGACAACCAAAAAATCAATAACTTACCGAAAAGCCAGCTTCGGAGCAGAGAGACACTGAATAGATGTAACTTTGGTAAACAACCTCCATAGTGACCAGAGTGAAATAGCAGAAGCATGTGGGGATGAACAACCAAATCAACTTTTTCAAAGGTTCTTCCTCGCGGTTCTCTGTTTCTAATTCGCGGCTAACTTTCAATCGATCCTCCACGCGAGCGACGGCAAAAGCCGTTATCAAACAACCCATAACTAAAGTAAAGGCCCCCGATATTACGTAAGTCCACCCCACTGGATTAAAACCAGGCGGTTCAGATGAGGAATCAGTTGTTACGGAGGCATTGTATTCAACCGTAGTCATCTCTATGGTTTGACCTGAATTTTGATTCGGACAACTGTCATCAGCACTTTGCATCTGATCTGCCATTTCTAAAAAAGGAGCAGCTGTAACAAAAAGAGAACATCGCTCAGGGAACTGGCTAATATTCATCTGCTAATATTAGCTTATATCATTAGTAATCTAATATTGATCTGTTAATACAAATCAGCCAATAATAATGTGTTTTACGGAACTCAAAGCAACGTTGCCTTTAATTTTGTTGAATGAAGTTTTAATCTCGTTTCCGTATTGATTTTTCAACACTTCTAAAAGTAAACAAATATAAAGACTTGCTCATCTTCGTATCGAGCTTTTTTCAACTTTATAAAAATTGATTTTTAATGCATTATTGAGTAAGACACCATTTTGCTCTTTGATGAATCTAGTAATATTAGATTTTTTACCGGGGAGACGTCAATTGGTTTGCCAGGCTGCTTCCTTCGCTTGCCAGTAAGTGGAGTCCAGTTTATGCCGGAAAATGCATTTCATACTTTTCACCGTGAGGGCTGCGAACTTTCGAGACTTAGCGCACCGTGAAAAGAAGGTGAGGCTTCATTCTACAGTCATGCCTTTTCGGCTGCTTTCTTGTCTCCAATTGCATCTGCAAACTCCTAGTTCCACCACGCGCTTACTTTTTTGCCATTATTAGCAACACCGAGTTTTTCCAATCGCTATACCAGAGCAGCAGATGAAGTTACAGCTGTTTTGAACAGCCGCCAATCCACCTCCACTTCCGCTGTGGATTCCGGGAGTTCTCGGAACAAGGAAGATGCGGATTCTACAAAGGTCTTTCCTTCATTCTTGTTTGGCAGGGGTTAACATTATTGAGTAGGGTCTCCTGGTCCTGCACTTTTGCGTAAGAAATGTTGTTCTTTCAAGACGTAAGTTGCGGACGCACAGGTGGTGATCAGTTGATACTTCCGTCACCCTATTCTTTAACATCAAAGATTTATTTTGAAAACACTTGGTAAACAATCAATTCTTAGGAAATGCTGAAATATTTGGACGAATATCTCTAATTCATAGCTACTGAAAAAAAATGCATGATGAAGTGTCATTCAAAATGGTAGGATTTTTGGAAAACTTGTTTGACAATTATGTATTAAAACTGCCTTGAAGACGTTCGTTTATATACTTTTAGTCAAACCTTCAGTTGAGCAACACAAGAAATGAGACAAAACGAGGAGACCGAAATGAGACAAAAGACCGAAATGAGACAAAAGACCAAAATGAGGCAAAACGAGGAAAAATCTCAAAACAAAGTAAAGAAACAAAAAACGATCTGATGACAAATCAAGCCGCTCGACTTACTCTGGCAGTAGAGCTTAATTTTAGGATAATTTAATTATTGATTTTAGCCGCTAGCGCTTGGTAAACGTTAGGTAATTGATGCGATGCTTTCACACTGTTCGTAACACTTGATGTGGATTAATTAAACTTTGCCGCCAATATAATTTCTTTTGTACTCTTCTGAAATGACTAGTCTTTGGCTACAAATAAAAGCTCTAGGTTTTCTAAAGACTTTCGAGGAATCAGCCGAATGGGCTCTGATTTCTTCTTTTTGCGATGCTTCAAATTTGCGCATATCTGTATTCAAGTAACTTCACTCCACAGATGAAAGAAGCAATGAACCAATTGCAAATTTTTAATAGGAAATTGATTTCACGTAACACTACGCATCGTCAGTTCTATCATCTTATTCAAATAGAATCTTTAGTCTTTGGCTGGTAATGGCATCAACCTTCAAAAAAATCTCGCTTGGCGCGTTATGATGAATAAGATTAAAACTCAATTAACATCAACCAATAACAAATGTGTTCTATCAGTGGTCCGTACAACATCAAAAATCCTACGGCAAAAAAATCTGCTTTATATGAATGTATAAAAATATAACTTAGTATACCTATTTCCTGATATATTCCAAAGTTTTTCAATATATCCTTTATTTGTCATGTACAGAATATACAAAGGAACATTTGATTATTTTTGTTTTCACCTAAACGATGAAAGGAACGTTTGCGTTACGTTTCTAAGCAACAAAAGCAACACACAATTACGTGGCGTAAGTATTTTCATGACAAAGATTTTTTTTAAATATATCAGACTTGGTGAATCAGCAAATATCACAAATAGTCCATCATCTTTGAGAGTAACAACAGAATTCAAACCAAATGTTTTCAATGTGAATTCTTTTCTAATTTGCTTGATAAAAGTTCAGCGTCGCATTGTGTGTGCTGTAGCAGAACAATCACATTGTTCTCTACATGTAAAAGAACTTAAAGTCACAACAACTTGAAGGACAAGCTGGAAACTAAAGTATAAAACTACCGAACAACTGCTAGATTGTGCAGTTACT
>Ga0210059_1000828_pt1 | contig 43182 bp, 28 predicted proteins | sample Ectturendosymbi2_FD_188042 | JGI IMG/M metagenome (GOLD analysis project Ga0210059, IMG submission 188042) | Ecteinascidia turbinata endosymbiont from Florida, USA - Sample 2 (SPAdes) (version 2) | ecosystem: Host-associated > Tunicates > Ascidians > Unclassified | place: Key West, Florida... | reverse complement strand
CTCCAGTGTTTTCAGCTTTCTTAGATGCATCTAAAGCATTTGACAGAACTAATCACAACCTGCTGTTTGCTAAATTAATTAAGCGCAATGTACCTATGTGCATAGTAAGACTATTGTTGAGTTGGTGCAGGCAACAGACCATGCAAGTAAAATGGGGTACCAACTACTTATCCTTCTTTACTGTAACCAATGGCGTAAGGCAAGGGGGAGTCCTGAGCCCATAATTATGTGCTGTTTACCTGGATGAACTCTCAATCCAACTGGGATCAGCCAGGGTGGGATGCACTGTGGGAAATATAGTTGTGAATCATCTAAAGTTTGCTGATGATATATGTGTGTTCAGCCCCACTATTAATGGGCTATATTGTGCAACAAACAAACTCAGAGGCACTTTTGATCAGTGCTCTCCTGCAGTAAAAAACACTTATTTCGTGCCTATTACATGCCAATGTATGCTTGCCAATTGTGGAGCAAATACACGCAGACTAGTATGAAGCGCTTACGTGCTGCATGTAACAATGTCTATCGAATTATGCATTACATACCCATAAATGTTAGTGTTCGCCCATACCAGGTTAGCCATTGTGTCAGAATCTTTGATGCCGTGTTGAGAAACAACTTGTATCGTTTTTTTGTGCATAGCGCATCTTCATCCAACTTTTTTATCAGATCGCTTCAAATGTCTGATGCTTTTTGCAAATCTTCAGTTTTCCTCAATTATTCAATGTTCCTGTATGGAGACCAAATGCAGTAGTTGTCCGTGAATTGTTTCGGTGTTTGCGTCTCACCAGTATTGCTTTTGAGTAGTAAAATATGTGGACACTGTGTACACCAAGCATAAAAAAGTAAGAAGTGTTGGGAAAGGTCTTGCCCCTCTCAAGGCTGGACACGTACTAACACCGGTTGTGTAATGCCCTACTCTATGGTTGTCCATTTTCTGTGCTTTTGCGAATGATGATACAGCTGTGGAGAGGATAAACTGCTTTGCTCCTCCCAGATTTGGTCATGTGCTAACACAGTTTCTGTAATGTGCGCTGATGTACAGCTAAACACTTTTTGTGCTCTTGTGTCTGTGATATGTACCACGAGTCCGCAATAAAATATCATTACATTTCTTTATTTTGAGAAGCAAAATAACTCAAAAACAACAACAGGTCAGAAATTTCGCTTGACTGGAGTGTCGGAGTAGATTCCGGCCGGAGTTTTAACGATTTTCGAAAATAGGAGTGGAGCCGGAGTTGATTTTTTAAGGAAGGGCCGGAGTGGAGCCGGAGTCAGTTTTTTAATAAGAGGTTACTTCGTTTATTATTGATTATTATCATTGCAGATTGTTTTTTCCAAGCATGTCATAACATAACCTTCAAATGTGCAATACTACTTCACAGGAAGTCTTAAAATTTCATTACGACTTGAATGTAAGTAAGGTTAGGTTGGTGAGTTTCATGTGTGTAATGATTTGGACAATTTCTTGTTCATGGTGATACGTTAAAAATCTGTTGGCTAATATAAATTAGCTCACAAAAAAAGTTTAGGTAGTGTCTCAACAACCAGCATTTTCAGTTTTCTGTTTCGAAGGACAAAAAGTACCGTATCCCGCATCCAGTTTTCTGCCAGATATAAAACTGAGTTGGAGAAAATCTCACAACTGTCAAGCAGAGATGATCGCGGAACCGGAGTGGACTACGGCCGGAGTTTGTATTTTAGGCTGGAGCAAGAGCCAGAGTCAACATTAATGTCTGTGCAGGAGCCAATCAAAAGTTTTAAGGGACCTAATTTCTGCAATGATGCTTGTTGTTGTCAACCAGAATCTGGGTTTTTTTTACTCTAGTCAGTAGTCAAATTTTTGTAAATGTATGTCGTATTAGGCCTACTGTAGTTTCCATTGAAGAATACAGTAGTTTCACAGGCGTAATATAATATGTGCAGAGTCAGTAGCCAGTGCAGATGTGAGTAGTTCGGTTAGGCTTAACCAAATTGTTTGAAATATAATGGTTTACAGCAGGCCTGCACAACTCAGAAAGCTCGAAGGGTCAAATTGATCAACATAAACTCGCCGCGGGCCGCAAAAGTCTATTGCGTCATAGTGTGGAAGAAATTCTGAAAGGTTAAGTAATTATCCGAAGTCGGGCTTTTGCAACATTTTCTGCAACTGAGTTCTCGCGGGCCGCAAGAAAAGATCTCGCGGGCCGCATGTGGCCCGCGGGCCGTATGTTGTGCAGGCCTGGTTTACAGATTAAGCACTACTAAGTACTAGCCTACTGGCATATGTCAGCACTCTAATCTATCGCTGATACGTCAACAAGGCTGCTTGTGCATGAATTTGGAATGCTTTTTTGGTTTTGAAGATGCTGCGGCTGAGAACCTCTTCACTGTTTTACAGGCGCATTGATTGTGATATGAATGTAAAATTTTGAATGTTAAATTAGTAGTCAAATATTGGAATGAATGCAATGGTTAGAGTGAAAGGAAAACTGTAAGTCCTTGAATGTGTCATGTACTTGTTTAGATTTGTGCATTATGATGAAAGTAAAAGAAAACATTAAATGTTTTTTTTAGAAATGATCTAACTAGCTTTATTATGCTATTTTATACATTTGATTTGCTGCTAGCTTACTTATAAATTGTGATGTTAGTAGACTTGAGCTTGTTAAAAATATGATGCAAATAATGCGTATTACCTTAATTTTTATGTGCAACTACTGGTAGAGTGTTTTTCAAGTTTAGATTTGACTTTTTTAAACATTTTGTATGTCTGGGGTTTTTTATTATTTTCTGTTCTTTTTCAAGGTAAATTCTGGGGTTTTTCTTCATAACAAAGTGGCAACACTGGTCCTGTGCAAAATACAGTGTATAAGTGACAATGCAGTTCAAGAATTTCGGAATCCATGCTCATGCTGTAAATATGACTATGAGGATGTTGGACTAATGATGTGGGCAATAACACGAGACACATGACAAAAACAATGGTTAACAAAATAGATTAGAGAAGTAACAGTGGGCTGAAATGACCTACCTATGCACTGTAGGCCTAGACGACAGGATTTGACGATGATGTTAGAAGTAATGTGCAGTAGGAAGCCTACAATGCAATGTTTATTCGCATTGTGCAGATTTCCAGTCTAGCCACCGCTTGCATAGGCCAATCCCTGCTCATATTTTGGAGCCATACTGAACAAAGGTGGATGTTTGCCCTGGTAGTTGCAGCGTTAAACATTATCTATTGTGTTGCATCTCTACTATGATAAATTTGAAAAGTATTGTAGCCTAAGTTATGTGTACTGTAAGTGTTCATCTTGTTAATTGTTTTGTACGATTTGCTTGCGCATTCATATTAATGGCTCAGTTTGGCATAGTCATAGCTCTGAGTTTTATCTGTGCACATGGTTAAAGTACGATTCAATATTTGTGAACAGGTTATCAGCCCCTGACCTCGGAGTTTTAAAATGAGTCTTTTGCAAAAATTGAAAATTAACGCTCACTTCAAATACTTGTCATTATATCTGGTTAATTATTTAAGCTTGAACTACTTAACTAGTGTTTCAATGGTTTCCACTTCATAATTTAATTACAGTAGAACCTATACTTTTAAGGTGTGTGTATTTGCTAACCAGCGTTTATTTTGCCTCATAAGACAAAAACAGTTCTGTTATTTTGTCAGAAGTTATTTTGTCTGTAGCTGCACACAGTTGTTTGAAGTGATCGCATGACAAATTTGGAATGCATGACCTACTTATATGGCTGACCGTAATAAATGTCTAATTTAAATGTGGGCAAGTCTTTAGTGATGTTTGTCTACGTTGTGCAAAGAACAGGCTAAGCCACAACTTTAAACCTCAACATGTTGTGTCTCTGCATTGTGCTGGTCACGTGACTATTTCAGCTATTTGTGTTCTATCAAAGGCAAAATAGCCACAACATATATTTTGCCTCACGAGGCAAAATAGACAGTGAATTTTTAATATGAGTTACTGGGAAGTTTTTGGAGTGTTAACAGTAGTCCGAGTTGATGTTTCAATTTTTTCGGAGTCGGAGCAGGAGTGGAGTCGGAGTCTGAAAAATGTGGCTCCGCTCATCTCTGCTGTCAACATGGTCGAGTGGGAAGTGACACGCCAATCCTTAGTTCGAGTGACTCTTTCGTTATATTTGGATTTTCTTTTGATGTAGTTACACAAAATTGTAAGTCAAAATTTTTGGACCCCTTGTGATGCACATTTAATTTAATTTATTTGTTTATGAGCAGACATGAAGTCCATAGTATGAACACACACACTTTGCAGAACGCAGGTTGATAAAAGCAGACAATACAGAACGTAGTACAAGGCATTGAAGCTGGCGGAATCACAGGGTTACATACACTTTTTGCAACTGCATTGAAGACAGAGCCATAGAGTTACAGACACATTCTTAACACTATTGTTAGCTAATACGTAACACTTGTTACACTTACAGTACTACTGCGGAGTAGGGTGCTAATTCCTAACTTGGTCTAGTCTGGTAAAATGCGAAAGCGTTGTGGCTTGACATGCCATCGATCAAATAGACACTGCAAAGTTCGATCACTCAATCACAGAGTGAAATGCGATTATAGTGTTCCAAGAATAATGACGAGTACAAACAATCTGACTGCATCAAACATGTAACCATACGTTGTTAGATTTTCTGCATCTTTCGAGAAACAGGTACTTGTATTTACGTAGCAGAGCCTCAAAGGTAAGAATGTTACATTGAACTTGGTGGCTACTAACACTCGCTAGAAAAGCAGACAAGTGTTTATAATTAAATTAAGCTTTTGGACTAGAGTTAGGTTTAGCATTTAGGATTAGGGTTTTGTGTTGGTGTTTAAAATTAGGGTTATAGTTTGCGTTTAGGGTTAGGGTTCAGTGTTAGTGTCTAAGATTAGGGTTAAGGACTGGCGTTTAGTTTTGATGGTTAGGGTTTGCAGTTAAGGTAAATGGTTAGGGTATAGGGTAAAAAAAGTAGTGTCTGTCTTGCCGGCAATATTCTGGCGGCAACAGATTGCCTGGAGCTATTGTGCTGCCAGTTGAAGATTCAGTCTCGTGGCATGACACAATACAGTACCAAGAAAAAGGTCACTTTGTCAGGAAAACGTCATCCTGCTCGTGGTGTAACAGTTATGTGTTATGGCTGCTATGCCAATGGTTTTCGGTTGGACTCTCACCTTGCCGACTTTTGTTTTGTTTTTTTTTCTTTGCTTTTTTCAGGCTCCGCTTAGGTGTTACGTTTAGAGGTTAGTGTTGTTAGGTTAGGATTAGGTTAGAATTAGGGTTAGGTTAGCATTAGCTTAGTGTTAGGTTAGGGCTAGGTTAGTGTTAGCTTAGCATTAGGTTAGCTTAGTGTTAGGTTAGGGTTAGGTTAGCGATGGTTTAGTGTTAGGTTAGGGTTGGGTTAGTGTTAACTTTGCGTTAGGATAGGATTAGGGTTAGGTTGTAGGTTTACCTTCTAGTTACATTTGCTTCGTTTCTACCAAGCCTTTTGCTGCTACCATCTTGGTGGCAAAATAGACACTGCCTAAAATATTATGGCCACCTTAATCCTTTACCTGAGAAGCAACTGGCATGTATTGCAGTGATCAGCAAATTCGTTTGATACGGTTTTTCAGTCTTTTTAATGTGAAAACTGGATACGGTCGTTTAGACATTGCCAAAAGTTCAGATAATTCACTTTGGAGTTCGAGCAGGAGTTGGAGTCCAAAATTTTTAAATGTGTCGGAGCGGAGTCGGAGTCAAAAATTTCAGACTCCGTATATCTCTGCAAGGCAGTGTCAGAGCTTTCTGCAATTGTGATTCAGGGAGGGAATGAGTTTTGTGTAGAATGACTTGACCTTTGGTAAACTATTATGTTTGAGGGAGTGTGCTTTGAATCCAACTACTTGACTTCCGAAAGCCGAGTAATGTGACATGTCATGCTCAAGCCCAGCTGCAAGCACAGTGCTTAAAAAAATTATCCAGAAAATATTACAATTTGACTCGAGCAGCGTATGAAGAAAGTCAATTAGCGCCAAGCACAAATTTTTCATAAACTGCTTAAAATTTCCAAAAGTTGTAGTATTGCTGCAAAAACATTTCCTGTAAGCATGTCAGATTTCCCAAGAATGGTATTCTCGAATTCCACGTATTTTCCTGGCATAAACATGCCAAAGTTGGCATTTGCTTTGGTGTTGGATGTCTCTGCATACCCATACCAACAAAACATTTGATAACTTTACATTTTGAGTTTTATTGCCTAGTTTGTTTTTAGCCCAAATGGATGTATTGACTTGGGCTAAGGAAAGCCAGCTACTTTTTACCCCAGTAAAGATTTCTTCACCTCATGTGTGCATTTCTCATATGATCTTAAAGCAAAACAGCTAAGGTAAATTTCTCCATAGTACTGCTATTTAAAAGAGCAAGTTCCTTAATGTATTTGTTGGTGTTTCAGCTATATATAATGTAAATGTCTTTAATTACAATATTAGCTCACAAGCAATTGCCAATTATCACCTTCTTTTGAGTCTAGAACAGAGTTTTGTTAACTTCTTTAGGCATGCCTCCTTTGGCGTTAGCCATTGATACTTGTGCCTCATATGACCTCACAGTCAAACACAAAAAACAGAACAGCAATTTATTTACCATTATCCTGCTTTTCAACAATATGTTGCTGCTATGCTTGTGTCCCACATGCAAACTTTTAATGCCCTCGTTTCAGGGTTCTCACAAATGCTGACTAGAAATTCCCTAAAATCGATCTTAAAATTTCCATGAAATTCCCTAGATTTTGCACTAAGCATTATATTACCTCAATCTCATTTTTAGCACTTTTTAACAGTCTTTTACTGTAGCCCTTTTTAGCAAGCTGCATAGTGTGTTTGTTATATTGCGCATTGGTTGATGTATAATAACTTAGAAGTTTAAGTCCGTTGCTGTTAGAATTTGACTGTTAACGCAAAACCTGCTGAAAAGCTCCCACATATTTACATTTTGCTTAGACTGCTGCGGCCCACTCCGACATTATGAAATTTCTTTGATGGCCACTAGTGCCTGACAGATATGTTAAGCGCAATGGCCCTGTCCAGAGAAGCTTAGTTAATCGCTGGTCCTTGAAACCTCAACAGTTACTATCCTTACTGCACCAGTTGAGCAAAAATGTCAATTCATGAAAAAATAGATTGGTTAGTCTTGTTTTGTGCTAGGTTTTTCCTTTTGTTAAACGTAGCCTACAAGGTTTTATGTTCCTCACTGCCAAAAACAAAAATATAGGTGTGATAATTTAGGAGCTGTTTACAGTTCAGGTGTAGATGGCAAGTAATTTTGCGAGGAGATTCTAGATTGTAAAATGACAGTATTAAGTCAGGCAACTTAAATTGTCGAGTCATGAAGACCTCCTGGTATTCATAGTTGAATATGGTGATGATAGCAACTTTCCAAATATTTGAATTACTTTGCAAATAGTGTTGCAGATGGCAGAATTTATTGCAAGCTGCCAGCGATCTTTCAGTACGGTAAAGCTGATCCTTTCATACCATCAAGCCTTAATGAACTAGGGGTGAGGGCAGATTGCATGATCTAGCTTTGATTAGAAAGTGATGAAACAAGGAAAACTGACTTTGATGAGATCATCGATGAAATTGCTTCGATGAAGACATGGAAACGTTTCGATTAACATGCTGTGTTATTTAAATACGAAAAGGCTGAACATATTGATGTTTTGATGGAATTGTTTTCTTCCAACACAAATAATACATGATTTGCATTACATATCTCATTGTACCATCCAAATTAAATGTATTTTCATCTTTAAAAAAGGTGTCATTTGCAGTTGCAATATGTTGTGTGATTCTTTTGTAAATTTTGTCAGCCAGTAATACATAACTACGATAATGTTGTTCAATGAATGTTTTAATATTCCTCATAATAAAAATAAATTAATATAGAAGTAAAGTATGATCCTTGTGGATAAGGTGAAGCACAACAACTGCAAAACAGCCGAATCTGCTCACGAAGTATTTTACTAAGAATTGATTTCACATTCAGCACACATTTTTAATTCTGTAATAATAAATAAAACCTCTACAGGTGAAATGATGAAGGCTAAAGAAATGTACTGAACTTTATACTGCACCTTATGGATAATTTATAATTTTTTTTGCTGAAAAGCCTGAAAGAAAAAAGACATGTATTTTCGGTTTTAAAACATGTATGTTCTTCATGGTTTATCTTTGGTAAAAGTTGTACATTGATATAATTTTCAAATTATTAAAAAAGGTGCACAACTTGACTTTGCCATGGGCACGATTTTGCATAGATACGCAACTGCTTAAAAACCATTGTTTGCAAATTATGAGAAAGATTTCTTATTGAATTTGTCTAAAGCAATTAAACTACATTTCCAATACATACCAACACCTACAGTTTAGACCACAATATAACGTAAATTTTCCAAAGCTGAAGTACCATTAATTTCTACCTTTTATTCAAACATAATTAGGGTCTGCTTTTGATGCACATTTTACTGATAGTACCAGTGTATCAGTAGCACTTGTCTAATTAGGAAAAAGTATTGATGAAACTGTACACCAGCTATGTCCGTTTCCTGGGACTGACAGAAAATCACAACCTGATTCCCTCATCAAATAGAAATGCATTGCCACAAATTTTCAATTTTATGTCAACAAATGCAATTACCCCAAATATTCCCTAGATCTCTCAAATGCCCAGATTTTCCCCAAAGGTTGTTGAAATTCCCATATTGAGACAAATTCCCCAGAGGTGGGAACCCTGCCTCAGTTTGAGAACCCAGTGTCTAGTCTAGAAAGTAATAGAAGTTACATCATAATTGCATTTGAGCAGCATCACAATAGTGTTTCTGTGGAGAAGTAGAATGGTAGGTTTAAAAAACTCTTCTTTGCTAGAATCACAGTGCCGCAAGTTTAAAGTTTACCTTTAGGTAGGGCCAGGTCAGAAAAAAATGGTACTTCAGCTGTATGTAGCAATTGATAGAGCCAGATACATTTAGCCAGATGAAAAAACACATATTTTCTCCACCAGTTATAAAATATTTTTTGACACATCTACCTCAAGACAGTGAAACATTCCTTGAGGCTATTTTCAAGTCTAGAATCAAGGCAGCTCAAAAATTCACCCTCCCAGAAAGGAAAATATTTATGCACAGAAAAGTCATTACAGACGAAGAGTTTTCAAAAAGTACAAAGTGAGAAGTATGAGAAGCGAAAGAGAAGTATGAGAAACTGCTGGTAATAAATCTCAAACCTGTGAAACTGTTTCCTCAATCTAAAAATTATGAATAAATATCTTGTTCTTGTAAACATTAAGCCTGTTTAATTAAATACACCTGGAGTTTACAGTTATTGGGATGTATGGATCCACCTTGTGCTGTTGCAGAATTTAATTGCGGTACTCAGTAGGGAATCCAGACTTGGTGTTTAGGGGGTTATAGGCGAAAAAAGTAGACCATTTCCTCACTGGAATGATTCACGAATCGAGCACAAAACCTTCAGCAACGTAAAGAGCAGCAAAAAAGAGAATGTCAACTATCGTCAGTTTTTATCCAAAGAACCGAAATATTACCAAAAATGTCAGCGGTACCGTTTTCTCCCTGACTTTTCCATGTGACACACCCTAAACAGGCAGAAACAGGTACGCCACTTCAAAGGAACGATGCGATCGTGTTGGGAGGGAATAGTTCGTAATTGCCTCTTGGATTCGCCACTAACCATCCTGCGATTTATGTTTACAGCAGTCAACAAAGAAATTATTCTCTTCCGTAATCCAACTTTTCCGTTAAATGTGAGTAGAGCCCTGGTTTTGTTGAAACTGATCATGTCGGAACTTTGCCCGTACTTTTCAAATATGCGGGTGATAGTGGCTGGTTTGACTTGTGTTCAGCGTCTTAATGAATGGCTGAGTTGTAAAATGCGGCGGCTGTAGTAACATGGAGAAACATCACTCCTAGTTCCACCAGACTTTGTGACAGGAATGTACGTGGCGATCTTGGCACAAGAACAGTGGAGTGTGGAAATGTAAACTGGGAAAATAGCGTATGATTCTTTTACTCAGCTTTCAAGAAATGTTGAAAATGTACTGAAGCAAGAAGAAATAAATTTAAAATCTGCTTGCGCAAGAGAAACGTTAAAAGTTGAAACAAGCTTCACTGCAGCCAGAAGCAGTTCAAATGCGTGTATGACCATTCAAACCAGCATCTCGAAATCTGCCCTTCGTCTATTGGCGCTAGCTTAGCTCTTTGGCTTCGGTGATAACAGCATGTGATTATAGCGTGTGTTTATATAAATCTAATGGTAATGTTGCAACCTTTCCGTTAGCGTTGCGTTGAATGTGCGATTCACCACGAACAGGGTGTGCGCGAAGAATAACACCCATATATATGTGGCGCGAACACGCAATAATAGAGTGATCTCTATTGTTCTTTGCTGCCACAGTGTGAAGCTTTGCGCACGTGCCGCTCGGGCTTTCTGATCGCAACAAAATGGTGGTGTGATCAGGATGTGAAGGTCGTGCCAGGTGCAACCTTCCCAAAGAACGTGCGATCGCTGCGGTTCGTTGTAAAAAGGAGGGGATGTTGTTGCAACCTCTCCGGTGGTGTTGCGTTGATTGTGTGATTCACCACGAACGGGATGTGCGTGAAGAATAACACCATTATATATGTGGCGCGAACAAGCAATAATAGAGTGATTGCAGTGCATCATCTCTAGTGTTGCTTGCAACCACAATGTGAAGCCTTGCGCACGTGCCGCTCGAACTTTCCGATCGCAACAGTAACAGCGTGTTTTTGAAACTGCAGTTAGCATGCTTTCTCTAAGCATTGCTTTAGTCTTTCATCATTTCACCAGCTTGCAATTTGCAGGACTGAAGATGCGTAATTTCCTAGTAAAACACTTTTTTATGAGCGAAATCGATTTTCTAGTAAATATTTTATTTATGAGCAAATTTGGCTGCTTTCGCTCCTGCGGTGGATTGTCACTGAACTGTGGATAAATGCAGCATCATCGTAAAGTTATGAAAGCAGAGCATGGCTGACAGATTCCAAACGTTATGAACTGATCTATCGCACATTGTTGCTCACTTTTATTTTGCAGAAAAGTAGGCGTTATAAGCTCATTAGAACATGCTTCGGTCGTTGTTAAGGTTCTCTCCTCTTCAACGCAGAGGTTCGAACGTACTGCTGGCCAGCAACCGCAGGTCTGCCTCGCAAAAGGCTTACTCTGTGATTGTCAAAAAGCCCGAAAAGACGTTCCTGGGAGTTACTAGGTTTTTTCTTGTGCTCACGCCGTGCATCTACGTGGGCGGAATGTTCTCGATGAAAGGCGCAAGTTTACTCGAGGATTACGATATATTTGTTCCTGAAGATGATGACGACGATTAAAAGCCAACCAAAGGCTCTTTTACTTCATAGACTTTACGCACTATTGTCTTGTCATTCACCAACGCATGCGTATACATATGTCAGAAACGATGTCAATCAGGTGTTTGCTTCTTTGGTATATGCGGTAAATGTACATTTGCAAATACGTATGTTGTATAATACCTATGTATGTTGTGATAGTCGTTAATTATTTCTTCAGCTCTTTTGACTAATGTGCGCTCGTTTCATAGCGCTTATCGCCTATTACCGTGAAATAGCGTTGTTATTATGTTTTGCCGAAAAAATGACAATTAAGTCCAGATCTCCAGACATGACTGCATTCAACTAGCGAAAGGGCCAGTGGTTAATATGGTATACATATGTCAGAGTACATATTGCGGCAGTAGAGTAATTCTTTTCATCTCTGACTCAGATAGAACCTCATTGAAGTAGCAGTACTTTTGAAAGGAAATTTCTTAATAAATCTTTCGATGCGTTTATTCTACCAGTTCCAGTATTGCCTTTGTTTATTTTCCTGCTGAAGGTATAACGTTAAAACCCCTCCACAAATATCAACAAGAAACAGCCCGTTACTCTCCAATTTTTCATGCAGTGGGAAACCACAACTCTTTATCAAAAAGTGTGAAGTGTTGTACACTTTTGGAGAAAACGTTTTGCTTAGATATATGCGCTTAACTTTTCGTAATATTTCCCAGTGTCTGTCATAAAAACAGAGTTGTCATATCTTGCTTTTCTCCATCCGAATACGACCATTAGCTGTTTAAATTTAAGTAGCAACCGAGTTGTAATTTCAAAACACGTTAAATACAACAGCCAAAATACAATTTAAAAAATGCAAAAAATGTTTTTCGTTTGTATAACGTGAAAGCGAATTTGGCTGAGTTAGTGCTGTGGTCCAACTACAACAGCAACGCATATTGATATAATACTGGTTTGTGTTGTATTCTTGTGTGAAGAAGGGCATCAATCTCTTCGCAGTGGAAAATGTACATCCGTGCACGAAATACTTATCTATTAACGCCCTGTTCTGTCATTTGTAGTTTCAATTTTCACTTCCTTGTGCAGAATACCTTTTATATAACCTTGTGTAACCTTGGATTTTATCAGAATTGTAGATGTGGCTTTGATGTGACGCATACATTTTTCCGTAGCTTGTTTTAACACTGATTCATACTTTAGGATGTCTCTGTCGTTGGTATTTTTTCCCATCTATTTCAACACATCTTTTCGAATGTTTTTATGTTTTTGTTGTCGCTTGTAGCACTCGCAGCGCGGACTTGTCGAGTGTCTAGGATTAAATGCCACCCTCCAGCATCACTGTTGTCACTGAACGTAATGAGTGTGCGAAGCCGAACTGAGACTGGAAATCGGTCAGTCTCAATATAGTGGACTGTGTAGTTGCTCGTTGAACTTCTCTTGAAATGTGCTCAAACCTTCGTCCTGACAAGTACAATAGGAAGATTTACGGTATGCGTTAGACTACACTCCTGATATGCTCTGAGTTAACTGAATAAGTGACAAAAATTGAATTTTGGTGGCCAAGCGTATGAACTTCAGAAAAGTTTTTCGTTGCGCCCATGTTTTTCAAGAAGCTCGAATTCTTTAAGTGAGTGGCGTCTCATCAAAAATTTTAGGTTTTTGTAGCGTCCTGGAGTGTGTCGAAAGTATGTTGGTTGACACGGCGTGAGAAGCAGGTCTGTGGAGCCGGAACTCAAATTTCAGGCTCCAGCGCCAGGCATCTAAATTTTTGGCTCCGGCCCCAACATCTGGAACAGTGGTTCCCAACCTTTTTGGTGTCGCGACCCATTAAAAAATATTACGTAAGCGCTTGGTCTCAGCCATCATTAGGGCCATTTTTTATGATCTAAAAACTTGATAATATGACTTGTGAATTTATACTGTACAACGAAGCAATACCAGCGAAAATAGGCATAAGATATGGTAGCCCCATGGTTTGTTAAAGCTCCACTAAACTAAACCGCTTAAAAGATGAGCAAAGCGTATAGTTTGGTTTGAAGCAGATTGAAAAAATGCGTGGGCATTGGTTTATGTCTTTGGGGCAGCAAGAACATGCATGTTTAGGCAATGCTTTGTTTCATTCAAATAACTTGGTTCACCTACGTCATTGCCAACATTCGCAAGGTCCCCAAGTCGGTTCAATTTGTAGGATGCAGCTTAGACGTAGTGATATAGTAGTTTCACCTGATATTTTGAAGTTGTTTTAATGTTTTTTTTTATTGAATTAGGTTGAAAGTATGACTTTATGACCTAACCTGGAAAATATGACTTTATAACTTTTATTAAAGACTTAGTAGTGGTGCGATTTTTGTTTCAAAATTCGTTTCATAGCTTCCTGAAACAGAAAAATACGACTTTTATGACTTTTTAATGGTTAGTGTAACTCTAAAGGTGTTCATATAACAACCGACAAGATAAAATACACTATCATTTCACATGTTAGGTTCACTGTATTCGCATACTTATGCAGAACAAACAGATAATGACAGAAATTCACAAAGACGCGTAAATGCACTCGTTTGTGCATGTGCTTACACAAACCACCAGGCGCGCTTCCACGCAGTGCGTGTACAAGTCGCACCCCGACTTTCAAGATGACCACTTGGTACAAAATTTTGTGATTTATACACGAATAGATACGATACTTACGAAATACTCGCATGAAACCGTGCAAAGAGCCTCAAGCGGCTCGCAAGCCGCGTGTTGGCCACTCTTGGATAGTAGAAACCAGATAGGAAATATAACGGAGGTAATGTGAACTTTAACGTTGGTATGCGCAGTTACAAAAATTCGAGACTTAGCAAACTGTTGAGGCTGCTGTTCACGACCCCACAGCCACTCCTCCGCGACCCACCGGTTAGGAACCACTGATCTAGAAGTTTTGGGCTTCGGCTCCAGAACGACATGGTCCATTCAAAACCATTGTAATATTGGTGAAACTCGCTTTCCCCACAAACTATGTCTGTGGAACCGGAACCCAAATTTCCGGCTCCACCATCAAAATTTTTTTGGCTCCGGCTACAGCCATCCACAATAGATTGGGCTCCGGCTCCACAGCCCTGGTACCAGCACGGGGATAATGTCGTAGGTTGCCTTCCCTTTTGTGATCATTATCACCATGCCCTATTTCTTGGTTTGCCGTACGATTCAGCAAAGATTGTTGTGATAAACCTAGAGTCGCACGACAAATATAACACGACACTTTGCAAGGCCGATTAACGTCCGCTATTTGAAAGAGTTGAAAATTGGGGAGAGGCAGAATTTTTATCTATGGTTACAAACATCCAACAATTTTATAAGTCTAGCCAACGTTTTCTATTTATAAGCGAAAATAATCCATTCCTCTTTTTCTGCGTGCGTAACATATGTCTCAGCTTTTACCCGCATAACTGCTTGCATTGCTGAACGTTGTCAGAAACTTCGTTGACCTTCATCCTAGAAACAGATCTTAAATTGAGTATTAATCCTGCATTCCACAGTGGCGGGCTCGCTTGTTAGGAACTGTCTGTGGTAGCAGGCCCGTCGCCAGGATTTAGCAGCAGGGGGGCCAAAAACCAGAAGGGGGGCCATACTTCTAAAATACACGATTGGATGTCTGCAGCAACCTGGGGGCCAAACGTGAAATGGGGGGCACCGATTTCAAATGGGGGGCCGGGCACCACTGCCCCCCCGCTGGCGACGACCCTGTGTGGTAGTAAACAAGTTAACTTTGTCATATCGGCGAAAGAAAATTCGAAACAACGTGAACGTTCTTTCTTGAGAACATGGGCGGAGCTGGGGGGGTGCGGCATCTTGCCTGACGCCACAAATTTTTTCGCGTGACGTCACAGCACTTTGAAATTATTTTAAGCTAAATTATTGCAAAATATTTTAATAAAGGCAAGTTTTAAGCATGGATTCCTATTGTTCATTCCATTTGAGGAAATTAATTCTTTGACCGTAAGTTGGTGAGATGTATGGCATAAGTTAAAACATCCTGTGATTGGCGTTAAAATTCTCAGCTATACTCGCACGTTTCAAAACAAAGAAGAACGTCTCGGACCCGAACGTATGCTGCACAACTCTACAACAGGGGTGCTGAAAGTGTTGGCTGCATGTGGCCACCGTCTGGGCTTATAACCGACTTAAACGATTCCATGGTCGTACAGTTTGGACCGCAGAAGCCGATATGTTGACAAGGGCTATTTCAGCCATAACTCGCCAGCCGATAGAGCTAGAGAGGTGTTCATCAAAGCAGTGTTTGATGCAGCATGGGTCAGTTTAATGACAACAGACAATTCATTACAGCGGCTACACCAATTTTATGAATGTTGACCTTTTGGTGACCTTTGTCATGTGGCTGCTAGTGGCAACCACCGAAATTGATTTTAAAACCTGTTTTTGTGCAGTTTCCCAGGATTTAAGACCGCCTTTTTTTCAAGATTTTTTTTTCGGCCCACTCTAGTGTTCAAACCCTCTCTAATGCAGAAAGTCTTTTAGTTTCGATTTTTAAAAAATTGGAAGTTTTGGATTTTAGTTCTTTCGTTGGCTACGTCATAATAGGGGTAGGTTTAGGCTTTTTTTGGCCAACGTTACCTGACCATTGGCCCCAACCCCAAGGGGAAATTTTTTGTTTCTTTTTTTTAAAAACCAGGCGAAAATCCGTATCTTTAGAGCCTTTGATTGGCCTTCTAGTGTTTGTGGTTAGCAAGTTACCACCTAAAAACCACAAAGTAAATAATCCCGTAGGCCCTAGAGGATAATTTATATATAGTTTGTTGTTTTGATATTGTAGGCCCTAGGGGATTATTTATATATAGTCTGCTTTTTGAAAGATGCGAATTTTTGCCTAGTTTTCTTTAAATTAAAAAAATTGCCCCTTGGGGTTGGGGCTAAGGTCTCGATGACGTACGCCAAAAAAACCTAACCTACCCCTATTATGAGGTCGGCCACAAAAAACTCAAATCCAAAACTTCACAATTTTTTTAATTCGAAACTAGAAGACTTTCCGCATCTTAAAGGGTTTGAACACCTATCCAGCTCTATCGGCTGGCGAGTTATGTCTGGAAAAGCCCTTGTCAACATATCGGCTTTTGCGGTTTGCGATTCAGGTTTAACGAACTGCGGTTTTGCTTCAGCGCAGGTGCGGCAGTTTTTACACACAGCTTTTATTTCTTCACCTGAGAAAAACAAGTTACTCTGACGAATGAAATGATAAAAATGAGCACGCCCAGCGTGACCAAGGGATTTGTGTAGTTCTACGAGAGAGATTCCAGGCACAGCATTACACATCCTTGAAAATGTAATGAGTGCAACATCCTGAACGCATAGTTTATGTCGAATATCAAAATTATAATGTCCAAGTTCTGAGCGCTCACGAAGTATCCTGTTGTTTTCATATTTTTCCATGATGTCGCTGGTTAAACATAAACGAAATGGCTTCTTTATCAGTGACGATGGTAAAATGAAGTCTGATAAAACACTATCATTTACGCACGGCTTCAATGAGAGCAGTTGCTTCCTCTTCGGCGCCAGGCTAGCATTTCTCGCTATGGCTAAGGGCAGGGCCGGATTAACCATTGGGCAAACCGGGCAAATGCCCGCGGCCTCTTGCTTTTGGGGGCCTCGCGCTTGAATATCAAAATACTCCTTTACTGGTTTTTCGTTTTTTAAAGTTGTTCACCACGTGTCAAAATTGTAGAGCTGACAACTTTGGCATTTATCGCTTTTGAATGATCGACACAGCAGCACGCTTTATGACCCAAGAATTTGATCGAAATTAGTGAGCCCGCAGAAATTTTTCCAGAGGGGAAACATCGAAATTTTGCTCATCCTTTTCAGGTTGCTGACGATGTAAACGCAAATGGACATTCACAAAACGCTTTACCCCATCTACTCCATTAGCCTGTGCTGGTTGAACCTCAATTCTCAATCTTTTGTCTGAAATGGTTTCTACACTTCGGGTATCCGAAACGATTTTTCTTTTCATAAACTGCCTTGTAGTAATTTTTTCGAGCACTTTCTACAAATAAGACATAATTTTAAGAAAATAATCAACGGCCAGAACAACATGAGCGGTGAAATAACGCAAAAGTTAGACACTCTCGCAAAACTCTTTCAAGCAATAGAAGAATTATATGTTGAAAAAACTATCGGACAACTTACTAATGTTAGAACACCACGCAGGATTTAAAAGACTGATAGCACACTGCATGTACTGTGAACGCTGGATTCCTATCCCATTTTGACGAAAATACAGAATGAGAGCGAAGTCGGAAAGTTCGCAATCCTAGCTATCCGAAAGCATCGTGACGCAGCCAGTCCCGTCGCCACGGGGGGCTTTGGTGGGCTTAGCCCCCCAAACAAAGCTTCAAGCCCCCCAAATTGAAATACGAAACACTATAAACGATTGGAATTTTTGACTAATTTTAGTGTCAAGCCTCCACTGCACGAACGTGAAGCCCCCCTATTGACGACTTTCTGGCGACGGTTCTGGACGCAGCCGTCAGTCAAACCACACGCGGGCGCTGTTTGCTGGAGGCAGAAACTCCATCTTAAAACGTTACTAAGGTTCGTGAATTGCTCGCTTTGAACCTTGGTGATCTTGAGATTTTCGCAACTGGGCAGCAGCCAGAACCGTCGCTAGAAAGTCGTCAATAGGGGCTTTACATTTGTGTGGGGGGGATTTACGTTCGTGCGGGGGTGGCTTGACATTCAAATTTGACAAAAATTCCACTAGCTTATAGTGTTTCATATTTCAATTTGGGGGCTTGGAGCTTTGTTTGGGGGGCTAAGCCCACCAAACTCCCCCCGTGGCGACGGGACTGGTAGCAGACCCTGGCCTTCGACATTTTGTAAATTGTAATTATTAGCATTCACTGACATTTGACATTTCGTAATTATTACGTAACACTCCGACCTCAATTTGGTGCTCCAAAATGCTTCACCTGGGGGCAGATGTCCCCCTTTCCCCCCTAGTCACGTCACTGGCTGTGTGTAAATATGGTACGCTAGCTGCATGAATCTGGCAGCGAATGACGAAGCTCTAGCAACGCTGTTTTGCAGGAAATTTATTCGTTAAAACTGGTTAGCCACTTTACATGGCTCGTCGGAAGAATTACCTTGCTGCAGTTCAGTTATGACCACATTAAGGTTCTCAGCAGCTGCAAGGAGCCTGGTTAGGTTCCTATAAATATTGACCAATTTCTCAGCCCCAGGATACAAATACACAGTATAAAGCATTAATGTATATTTTGCTGAACTCTGTTAATAACATTAGTATAGTAATGGAAGTGTGGAACAATGTTGCATTTCTTTGAAATTTTGCTCTCTTCTGTGTGGAATCGCCTTCGTTTGCAATGTGTTCTAGGCTATTCACTGCCAAGTCAAAATTATGCAGAGCTTTTATTTACTGCTTTTATGCAACTTTCGACGAGTGCCCCAGAAGTTAGGGGGACCCGGTATCGTTCTTCGTAACCCCTGGCAAAATTTCTCTCGGAGGTCCTGTCGGAAGCTACTTTATGGAGACCCAATGTGTGTTTTTCACGCAAACCCTGATATTACCCATAAATGTGTTTTTGTGTCCGTGTGGCGTAAATTACATATTTGGGAGCGAAAAATCTTTGACTGCATCAATCCAACAAGGTGTTTGGAAAGTTCTATTATGAATTTAGCTGGTTGATGGAATTGCATTTTTAACTTGATTTTGATGCAATTTCATTCTTTAACTTTTATTCTTCAAAAAAATTTCAATTTGATTTCATTGCAATTTTATTCCAGTTGGTGAAAATACTAACGCTACATTTACTTACCCGAATGTTCACTTCTTGCTGCCCTTAATGCAAGAACTCTTCCGAACGACTTATGGAAAATTATACTTTTATGCTGCTATATGTTCGTGGTACGCATTGTGTCTCGGTTTTTTTAGGTCTAGTACATTTTGCTATCGCTCTAGCGTCTTGATTATAGACATGGTAATTCTGCCATCATTTCGCTTCAGCTTGTTAAATCATTTCTTGGTGGAACGAACGTGTTTTTTCAGACCTGCATTTGATTGAGAGACTCCACTATTTGGTTTATACTAAGTTTTGTTCTATAGATGAAAGCTGCATTTTTGTAAATAAAGCCTAGAAAACAAGTCTTGTGGTGTATCCCCGATAGGTGTTATTTGTTAGACCCCCAACTCCAGACACAAAGGTAAAAGTATCTTTTTAAAAATAAATGACTCTCCGCAAAGGTGAGGCAGTCGAATCAATCAGCATTTTCATTCATTCAATTCATGCTTGCTTTTCCTATAGGGAGGGTCAAGTGGGCAGCAGCCCTAGGTGGACTCGAAATACCTCACGGTCAACAGCAATCTCAGGCAGGTCTGAGAACTCCACAGACATAGATGTATTTCAAAAATAGTGCATTGATACCGTAATTTTTCCCAGTGACAATTAAAATAAAGCTTTTTAGTTCTTGCAAATTTGTTGAGCATGTTGATAACCCCTCAAATTAACTAGACGCTAACAATGCGGAGAATTCTGTTAAAAATTATGAGAATAAGATCCTGTTTGTTAATGACGTTGTGTTTTCGGACCCAACATAGCTTTTCGCAATTTCTGGAAATACGATGCTGAAAAGGTTTTTAACTGCAAAAATCATTAGGCGCCTTTGTTTTCTCAAAAATTATGAACAATTCTGAGCACCAAATGTTCCTCTACTGTACTTTGTGTGTGGAGACAAGAACAGCGATCACCCATGGTACGAGTTGTGCTTCATTACTTTACTTACAGTCTTATATCAAATGAATGTGTATCGTGTGTACTTGTGTAGCATGCAACAGTGGTTCTCAACTATTTCCAGTTAAACAACCCCCAAGTCCGTCAACATTATTTTCTCAAACCTCCAACCGCTGAATTACTTCCCACAGGATAAATAATGTTGCTGATGCAAAAACTTCTAATGTATAGTGAAATGATTTTCTGCATGTCTGTTAACAAAGTAGAAACCCTGCAAATCCTCTCCTACACAAAAGTGATTGTAGCTGTCGAAACATAACTTCGGCCACCTAGGGAAAGATCACGAACTGATTGAAGTCAAACTATTTTCTTTATATGTTCTTGTATCTTTTCGAATAAGTGCCGCTCGACTCTTAACACAGTGCAAAGTAAGTGATGGGTGGAGACTTTTCTACTGCGTCGTTTAGAACACAATCTGTCCAGATTGGGGTGGACATACTCGTAACATCCCCACCGGAAGGCTGTGCTATCGTATTGATCTCTCTTGATGTAAGGCAGTGGTTCCCAACCGGTGGGTCGCGGAGGAGTGACTGTGGGGTCATGAACAGCAGCCTCGAGAGTTTGCTGAAGTCTCAATTTTTTAGAACTGCGCATACCAACATTTTGTGTTATATCAGCAAAATCGAAACACGGACAGATTTTTGTGAAGTTCGCATTATATCCATTTTAATTCCTATCTGATTTCTCCTATACAGTTTCAATCGATCTTGTTGTCGAAACATGCGAGCACCAAAAAAAGTAAGCGTTGTCCAGTGATGCTGACATTATGTCAGCCTCGTAAACATCTGCCCTGCTGTGAATACTTGCCAGCTGAAATTCTAACAAAGTATAACCGATATTTTATCGTTATAGTTCCGTATTACATTCATTATTTTTTATTCGTTATGATTCAAGCTCATGATTCCAGCACAAAGTAGCGTAGAGTTGACAGGTGGCGGAACCTTACCAGCAGTCCTAACAAGTGATAGTGATGTGTATTTGCATAAACGCTCAAAGTAACTTTCCATCATATTTTACTTTGCAGTTAATACGCTTCAAACAAACTGTTGCATCCTTAAGAAGATAATGCGCTCGCATTTCTTGCAATCGAAACTCGACGTAACATACCCAGTTGTGTAACTAGAGGTTTGATCCAGGGGGAAAACTTAGCTGAAATGGGCTCAGTGGCCACTGTAAGGGACCCACTAGCCAACACTCAGAAGAAAAATCTTGAGAAATGATTGAGAGTTCGAATGTGGATGGCTATAGTAAAACCCTAAATCAACAGAAAATACTCCTAAAAACGCAAAAAACAACAACCTACTGAAAACCAAGAGAATTTAAAACCGAAATTTAAGCTAAGAGGGGCCCGGTTTTTACATTTAGCTTGCCAGTCGCCCCCACCTGCCCCCTGTAGCATTTCGTTTTGCTTTTTAGGACAATTCCTCGAGAGCACTGGTTTATTTAGCAGGAACATGTCCTAGGCACGCCCAAATTCACAACTAAGGAACTTGGACCAGCCCTTTATCGTTCGACTTTGCGCTCAGTTTTAACACGAGACAAAATTGTAGTCACTCATGGTTTTATTAATATAACTGTAAGCACTGCGCAATTACTTTCACTTCTGTCAGCAACTATTTTGAAACAATAGGGGTTAATTCGAGTAAAATTCACTGCAAACAACAGGGGTTTAACATGGGTTCAATTCTTTCATGGAGGAAGAGAGTAGACCATAGTATCCCAAAACATCAGGGTTAAAATAAGCCACTAGGCTATAAATCTCTTTCGGTAGTCTAGTGCATTGGTACGTCCACTTGGACCAATCCAGCTTGGTACGCCCACTGCTGGTTTTGGTGTTAAGCTTGGTACGCCCACTGCTTAACTTGCTGCTTCTTCGGAGGTGGCCAGACGAAGACTGACTCAAGTGAAGTTTGTCTGGGTCTGAAGTAAACACACTAAATTGCGCCATATCACGTGACTAAACTTCATTCTCGGCTCTTATTGGCTGATTTAGACGTTGCGAAACGTCACTCTCGTTTTCGACGAATCACTTTCGATAATGCTTTTCCGGGGGTACCGGTGATTCCGTTTACCGTTTTCGCCATAATCCGGAAGGTTTTCCGTTGTCGTCCATTTTTATCCGTTTAAATTGGGAATATTACTTATAATTTCGTATGGAGTGTTAACGCAAATAGTTTCTATAATGTTTTGGGTTACTCTCTTCCTAATTGTGACTTGCGATTACATGCGGAGTATAAATAGACAATGGTTGAAATAAATACACATTGCAATGTCCTTGTAGACGGAAAGTTTTTAGTCATCGCTTTATTCCAGCTTCATTCTTTTAGAATTCAATCCATCTTGTGGTGTAACTTTCGTGTTTCAGTATTCTTCCCAATCGTTACTATTTAATGAGAACAATGACAAGCTTCTAGGTCGCTTTCTGAACTTGCTTCTAAAGTGGTTGAAATCTTCAACGGGTCGTTTCTCCGAATCAAAAAGACGTTTCATGTTGAGGATGCAACGCGGACTCAACACCCCTCCCCGTCATTTACGCCACTGAAAATATAGTGTATTCACTTTCTGAATGATTATGGTTTTGTTATTCATATCTGAGTGTATTTGCAACTGCAAAATGTTTCCTCAACACGTGACTTGTTCTCTGAAAAAATCCCTGACGTAGTTCTGGTGTACTATGTAGCAGTCATACCCAAACCTAACTATGCTCGCCTTTCATTGTCTGATTTCATTCGTTTCCGCCTACCTCTACAAGCAGGGATGGATATTAGGAGAGGCCAACGAGAGACGGTCACCTCGGGCCCCCCTTTTTGCCGAAATGCCGCGGGCACCTCTTGAGAGTTTCGCACTTAGTTTCTGTATTGTTTATTGAAAAGCTTATGAACCACTCTAGAGCCGCATTTAATAAGATCGGAAGTAAATCATATGTTTTTCAAAATAAAGCAAAAATTATGTGCAAATGTGCCAAAAGGGTTCCCTCAATTGTTTTTGGGGCACCTTTCTGGGAGTTTGCCTAAATTCTGATATCCACGCCTGTCTGTGAGGTTGGATTTTCAACCCTTATCCACTTTGAAACAAAGTTAAGGAATAGACTGGACGTTGAGAATGACGTGAGATTAGTTAAGAATGTAAATACAGTGAATCTAACGTGTAAAATGATAGTGTTTTCTTATCTTGTTGGTTGTTATTTGAACACGTTTAAAGTTGCAGGTAATGGCTGGGGCCAAGGACTGATGTAATATTTTCGAATGGGAACGCGAGATCAAAAAGATTGGGAACCACTGATGTTAGGTGTACATAACTACATACTGATGTTGATAGACCGCTCCTTGTGTTAGGTACAGGTACACGGCCCAAACGCCAGTGCACAGTAGCCGGAATACGTGGGTGAAACTAGTGATGCCAAGTGAAACGTTAAAGCTAACACATATAAGATTAATTTGGGAGACTTCAATACAGAAGTTGCAAATAACGTTGTGCACGGAAGGTTGTGATCAGTCAGCATAGTGATGCTTATCCAAATGACAACGAAAGGCCTCTGCTGTAATTATGCTGCAACAACGCACCATGCATCATGAACACTTACCGGTACTTCCAACACAAATTTTTCCAAATAGACTTAGTGTAGAGGTTTGTTGGGTCATAGGTCACTGATTGATTTCTGCATCTTTGTAGCGATTTTTCCAATCAGTCTTGAAGAGCTTCCCGGCATTCTGTGGTGGCTGTTAAAATTTCCACAAATCGTAACTTTCCTATTTTGTGCCATTTAGATACGACGGTTGCGTCAAGATTACTATTTGGTGGATTGCCCACATTAAAAATATAACTTACAGATCGTTTAATTTAACTCACATGCTTTTGATACTGGTGTGAGTTGGTACAGTCACCTACGAGTGAGCTTTGGAATTTGATGCGGACACAAAGCTCCCGCCCTTTGCCAGGTGCAGGGGCCGGTCCTTGTATAAAATCGTGTAATTTGGAATAGTTGTTGGATATTTTACCTTTTTGCGTAAAGATGCATTTCTTTTATACAAATGAAAACCGATTGTATCTCAAGATTGAATGTTTATGTAAATCGACCTGTAGTCCCATTGCAAAATTTGAACTACCATTATGTAGTGAGTGTTCTCAGATCCTCTGCGTTAATCGGGAATCCCATTTTATCTCCCGCTGCTTCAGCAATAATTTGAAGATATCTGTTGGACGATTTTGCTCTTTTAGCAGCATTACCTGGTTTATTGCATCTGCGAGACTCTTGAAATAACATTGGATTTCCTATTGTGAAATCTGGAGGACTTTCTGCAGAACTGGAACATTCCATATACGAGGGTTTATTGGAAACCTGTCTGGTTTGCTTTTGGTACAGATTTCTGTTCCTAAGGCTCTCTCTACGTGATCCCGGCAGTGAAGGATACTCCACACACGTTGGGAATCACTTTGTGGTACTTTCAATTTTTATAAGACTCTGCCTGAGTTAAATTGAAAACTTTTTATTTTCATCAAAATTAAAAAAGCTTTCAAAAACCTATTCATGTTTATTTTGAGACATTGGGATTATTCTTAATCCATTTTCAATCGGAAATGAAGTAACCTTAGGCAAAGCAAGCAGTTCAAGACCAAAAGACTTTGTGATGTAGGTAGATAAATGTGACTTAAAAACGCTGGAAAGCAAACATAAACTCCTCTCCTGGTCAATTCCAAAACGCTGAGAACAACAGTAAAACTGTCAGTCATCTAACAAAAACGCTGTAAACAAAACCAAGATTGCCAGTGACATAAAATTGCTGAAAACAAGGCTAAGGACATCCAGTGGCTGCTTATTCTTCCGTTACTGCTTCGTTGCCACGTGTGACGGTGAAATTCTACTGAAGCGTAGGTAAAGACCTCAAAATTGGATAAACCCAAGACGTTTTCCAAAAGGTTACTACACAGAATGGGTTTTCTGATCGTCTGCGTCAACCGGAAATCCCATTTTTGCTCCCACAGTGTCCGTAATTATTTGAAAAGTATCTACTGACCTTATTCTCTGTGGTTAGTAGTGTTTGGTCGATTACATCAGCGACAAACGCCAGAAATAACAAAAGCTTACCTAATTTGAAATCTGGACTACTTTCTGCAGGGTTGGAAAAATCCATATACAGACTTTACTTGAAACCTCTCGAGTTTGCTTAGTTCAGTTTTTTTGTACAGACCTCCCTCCAACTAAAGAGGATCTCACCACTTGGACTTGGCAGTGAAGGAAATTCTGCAGGGGATGAAAGGGCAGGAGTCACAGACTTTATTGAACTTTTTTACAAGCCTCTGCAGAAGTAGATGAGAGATAGGTATAATTTCGGATTCTTTTCATAATTTGGACAAGCTTCGTCTGCTGCATCTTTTTTCAAAATGAAAAGATTTTGAAAAGATGAAAAAATCTTTTCATAATTTGGACAAGCTTCATTCGCTGCAGAGTGGTTTCCTTTGCAGTTGGGACATATTCTGTCCGAGCAATCAACTTTTCCAACCATGTTCTCCACTATTGGAGCATCGTTCTTTATCCTTGCAATTTTTCCAAATCCATTGCATCTAAAACATCGCAACGATTCGGGGCTGTGTTGCTTAACCTGAAATACTTCACTTTCTCTTCCTCTGGAAGATTAATGTAGCAGTCCATCGCTTTTAGGCACAAAACGTAAGGAGCAATTGGTTTGAATAGTGAAAAGTACACTTCTAAACCGTTAGGTTAGTAAACTTCAGGGTTACCACGCTACCAGCCACGACTATGGGCAGACACTCTCTGAGATAGTGGTTTTCAACCTGGGGTCGCAACCCTCACAGGGGTCGTGAAACATTTTTGGAGGGGTTGCGAGTAGATATTTGATGTACACAACTGTATTATATTTGCTTTATTCGAGCTTTAGATGGGGTCGTTGGGTTATAGTGGGTTGCTTTAATGGGTCGCAGTACAAAAATGTTGAAAACCACTGCTCTAAGGCAGTATCCTACTTGTTTTTTACAGTTCTGTTCACACTAAGATCTTCGTCATAACTCAGATTGGTGTGTAACATTTGAATGACTTTATTATAAAACAAATGACACAGCCGTTTTGCATAACATGAACTTATAATCTTTAGAAAATGTAGTTAGCTTAAATTTTTTTATGAGTATGGCCACGCTGACAAGACAACAATACATAACAGGGTTGAAAAAGTAATACATCATACATAATTCGGTTAAGCCTGACAGAGATTGATTAGATTGACACTGGGGCCAGCAATTGGAATGATAGGTCAAGGCCAGAAATCTTTTTTAAACGTTAAACAGTGACCTTAGTAACAAGAAGGTGCCCAAGACAGGTCTTGTTCGGGATCTCTTTTGAAAATAGATTTTTTCAATGTAGGAGTGAAACATTGCCCAAGACAGAGCAAAATCCTGTGTAGCCTTCCCCAATGGATGTCCAGAGCAAAAGTGTCAAGCTTGAACCATGAGACAGGTTTACCGAATGAGTGGAAATCACGCCCTATTTGTGGCAATTGGTGAGGCTACTTGCGCAACTGAAGCTTCCAAATCATATTCTGACGTAAGGTCTCGACTTTGACTGTTAATAAAAGTACACATTTACTCTGTTTACATGACACGACACTTAGTGTGGGTTTTTTGACACTAAGTAGGCCTAGGCCTAAGTGTGGGTTTTTGTGCCATCCGCAAAAAATGGCTAACATTCGTCACAACTTCGCAACCACCTGCACATCGGTCACTATCCATTGTACGTTTCGAATTCTGGACCACCTCGCAAGTAGACCAAATCTGGAGTAGGCCTAGGGTGGATTCAGTGAGGGCCACATTGTTCTATCAGTACCCAGCGAAGGGCAAGCTTCTACCAATTAATATTATGTTTTATATAAAACATAATATTATCAAGAGGATGGGATTTTACTACACGTTTCTTGTATTTTATATTACCATATTTTATTTTGTGCGGAAGTGTGTATTGTGTACACGAGGGCCGCAAAAAACGTTCAGCGGGCCGTAGTTTGCCCACCCTTGATCTGGAGGATGACTCAGGAAGAAAAAAGCCACAATGAAATTCTCCATATAAAAACAGTAATTATATAATAATATTGATATCGACAACAAGAGTATCCTATACTGATACAGTTGACATATCACAATGTTCAATTCTAGGTTTACTTCATTAAAAATTGAATATAGATTATCTTACAAAATAAAAAAGACTTACAAAAAAAAGAAAATAAATTAATCTTACAATTATCTCGTTTGACGCGGGCTACTCAGTCACATGATGCACAAACCGAGCACGCGGTTGGCGCGTATAACGCTGGTACTAGTGCTGTTGCGAGCTACGCGGTTGACAAGTACAGTATAATGGCTACACAAAAATTGATATGGTTGTGGCCTAATACCAAGATGGCGGATAAAAAAAAATCATGATAGGTACATCCGACTACCAGGAAAATAACAAGTAAACTCGCAATTAACGAATGGCATTGGCATAAACTTGTTTGTACAACATAATAAAAAATACGTAAGTATCTTCCGCAACTTAAGAACACAGTAATGTTCTCAGTTCTTAATTTGTAAGGTCAAGTCTTCTTTTTTTTGGTGGACAAAACCAACTTGGTGAAGGGAGTTCCACAATTGTGAAGTCTTCTCTTTCCAATTTTTGGCCAATTCGCTGAGGTCTATTTGAAAAGAGAGTGCAATCTGCAGTGTATCAATGTTTTAAATACTTTGGAGGGGTTGGAAGAACGGATATTGGTCTATAGTTATAGTCATTAGATTTGGGAGTGGTTCTTTTAGGGATGGCTGCGATTTGACCAATTTTTAGAAAGTTGAAAAATTTATTTGTGACATTTTTAAATGGCTGAACAATTCACTTTGTGCCATACATTCATCAAAAACTTAAGATAACCATGAAGGGCATCCCGACTACAGCCACTTGGACAACTACCAACCGAACAACTGCCACCTAGCACAATAGCCACCCACACCTTTGCCTTGTGCCACCCGGATAACTGCCACCTAGGATGATGCGTTTTACACATCACATACAAGCTATCAAATTCAGTTTGGTATTATAGGTGTTTTGCGGCACGTATAGGAGTTCTTGCTGCACAGCGGTTGAGAGCCTTTGAACCACGATATTATTTCTTCAACATAGTGTAGCAAAAGTGAGTTGCGACGTTGCTGCTGGTGCCATGTAACTCACAAATCAAAAGCTTACGTAAAAGAATGTACAGAACTTAAAACGAACCGAAGTAAACGCGTTTTATGAGTGCATGAATGCGATGCGATAATGTGCAATGTGCATAAAAAGTTTGCTGTGAAAATTTTGAAAAGGCCCATAAAAATTAAGTTTTTCGCTGACTTCAGAATGTTCGTAAATATGTAATGACATCGACACGACATTCTCCACCTGAAAGTATTAATGTTTTAAGTTAAGGTTCTTTAACCCTTTAACTACCGGGATTTTGTTCGGCCTGAACTCGCCAGCCGATTGAGCTAGAAAGCTGTTCAAACCCTCTAAAGATGCGAAGTCTTCCAAAACTTTCTAGTTTTTTAAATTTAAACTACAAGACTCCGCATTTTTAGAGGCTTTGAACAGGTCTCTAGTTCCATCGGCTGGTTAAGTTATGTTGGTGCAAAGTTCCGCAAAAAAGTGGTGCAAGCGTCCTGCCAAAGTTCATTCTTGTTGCATCTGCAAACGATTCGTGTTCGTATGGCAAACCAAGCACAATAGCTTAAAGATATTTGGCATTACAAAAGCGAATTAATTTCTTCCCGTGGTTTTTACTTTATGCAATAGATTATGTCTGGTCAGTGGTCATACTACGACCAGTGGTGTAATGCCAAAAAATGTAATGGAGAAGCGCATTGTTACGAAAAAAACACTTTTTGCTGCAGTCAATATCGTTGATATTTTTTGTGTGAATTTTTCTAAAACAAAACGACATAACCGCCTACTAGTTGGTGCCGCCTGAGCAAGTTCCCCTGCAACATCACTGACTGTCTCTTGTCCACAAGTTTAGAACATTTGTTTCTTTGTTTGGGAGGAAAAAATTGAATGCATCATACGTTTTATGCAGACTTTGCTCCAGCACCCTTTGGCGCAATAACAGATATGTCTGTATGTTGCGCGTAAGTTCCACCAATCAATTCCATAAGATCTTGAGAAACACCACAGTTGTTGATCTTCAATTCTTTTACTTTTCCCAGCACCGGCAAAAAAGCTTGAGCTCCTTTATCACCAAACTTGTTGCCGCTGAGGTCCAGTAAGGTCATCTGAAACGCATGTGATGCGTGAAGTACTTGGTAAATCAAAGCAGTGCTAATGTGGTCAATTCTGCTGCAAGGTTTCACAGGCAGAATGCGGACATTTCATGCAAAGGCAACGAAAAAAGCAATAATCCTGCATCAAGCGTTGGCAAAGGTATCGTTTTGCCGACACCTTTCAAGACAGTTTAAGGGTAAATCTTTCTAATATAATGCCACTGTCTGCAGGCGATCCTATTTATTCCAATAAGCAGAACCTGCGATTGCAACAAGCGTTAATTCTATTAGTACGTGATTATACTAGCAAACTAATAACCATGATGTATTGGTCGACAGAACTACGAAAAGGTAGCACTGCGATTTGCCATTAACAAGACCTCCACGTTCCATTTCTACAGGTATGGTATTTCCAAGAAGCGTCGAAAATGAGGAAAACTACGAAATTTTTTTACAGTGTTGTTTCAAATGTTAGTGCTTTTTCATTTGCCAGGCCCAGTAAGAGGGAGGCAAGAGGGTTACTATACCTGGGGCCCGGGCTTGCTTGGGGACCTGCGAAGTGAGAAGCTGAAAAATGATTCAACTTGAACTGAACGTTAAGGTGACGATTACATCATCAGTTTCCGCATCATCATTGAAGAAATGAACTTACCTGCATCGGGAGCTTGCAGGCCTCAATCGACGCTATTCAACATTTTGAGGCTGCCGATCGACTGTAAAACTCTCTACTTATACAACCAAATGCCTTAACCTACGTTAACAACCAATTTTGCTAGCGTTTCGCAGGGCCGTCTTAACAGCATCATGGACTCCCGGGCAAACTAGTGTGATGGGACCCCTAAGGCAAGTGTAGTACAGTATCACATATGTAGTAAGTCACTTAACGGGCAGATAAGCATGGAATCCCTATGCTCGTGAGGCTCCGGGCAAGCGCCCATCGGGCCCACATGTAAGACGGCTCTGAGTGTTTGCTTTGCTCAAACCTTCTATGGCTCCAATAAACTGAGAAGTAGATATTTTTAAAGTGTTGCGTTAAATTCCAAGTATTTGTCACAGTAAAAAGGCAAGTAAAATAGATATACGTAACACTGAGAAAACGAGATTATTCCATAAAAAATTGACAACTAAGAAATCGAAAGCTGAAAATAAAACAACATGAGATGCAGAAAGTATCGAATATGTCCTCACCTTCGACATCGTTAATTAAAGAGATGTGTCTACGGTATGCATACCCGAGTTTCAATCAATTATGCAAACGAATTTCCGTTCTCACGCGTCATTTGCGACATCGACTGTAAAGTCTTTTCCGCAATGTATGTTTGAACGCCTAGTTCTTAACCTGCTTAAATCCCGTGACACCATTTCAATGCTGCACTAGTTTATAACTTCTGAAGCATTTCCTCTCTAGCTTTCATGAAAATTTTAAATATGTGAAAACAGCAAATGTTCAACATGACAACGACAAACCATTTCCTTCTGGTGGCTTGATCTTGCCTAAACGCATCTTGGTTCCATAAACCTTAAAACCGCCTTTCGCGTATTAGATTTTATACTCAGAGCAAAAGACGTTTAGTTACTGCTATGAACTGTTCCCTTTATATAAGAAGTAGTTTCGTCCTTGGGAGATCTGCAGCCTAAATGACCCCTGGCCCTTCGCAGCCTTCCATTACCCCCATGCATTCTATAATTCGGTACACTTGGAAAGTCATCGCGGCACTACATTATAGTAAACGTAATGGCGTCGTTCATGCGTGTGCCCTTTATGCTTGTGTTTCACCAAAGAAAATGTACTAGCGCCATCAAGCGCATACCTTTCTACTACTTCCACGTATATATCTTCGAGTTCATACGTCTATTTGCGTGTTACTTATTATTGCGATGTATGCTGAAACCTTTGGCGAGGCGTGTGGGAGTGAAGACGTTATACGCAATAAACGAGAATGAACCAGAATCTTTCTGGTTTCAAACCCGTAAAGGCATGATAACCTACTATAGCATTAAATTAACTAATAAATCTTTCACCTCTTGTCACCTGATCAGGTGAAATCAACAGGAGTCTGAGAATGCGTTGTGTGCCCGGGCCCGGAATTTCTCTCAACGGTCGCAGCCACAAATTGTCGAAAAAATCAATGCAAACAAAAAGAAACAGCAGCAACATAAAACCAAACCAAGCTCACATTTCAAACGTAACTATACCACCCGAACAATTGGCCCATCCTACAACATTACAAACCTGCAACTTCTCAAAACCCATGCGGAAAAAAAGAAAAACACCAAGCAATATATAACAGCTGAGTTCCAGTGGAAATACCCGATTACTTCCAGGACAAGAACGTTTAAGTTGAAAATGTCACCTCTTATCTGTAAATGCCATGTTGTATAAAATTGGGGTGGTAGGTCAAACAAAATCTCTTCAAAATAAGAACATAAGAAAAATCTTAAATACATGAAAGAAAGTTCAATCATTTGAAGCAACTCATTTTGGTTTATTAAAATTTTGACAAGAGCGAATCACTTTGAACTAGCAGATGATTTGACATTCAGTCATTAAGCACGCTTACTGGTTTACTGAGTTCACGTAGAGACTCCGCCAGAATAATTGCTCCTCTTTCGGTGATCCAGCAATTCAGAGTGAGCTTGTTTACGTTTTTCAAACAGCTAGCGACTTCTTGAGCTTTTTCTTCATCCTTCATTTTGCTCAAGTCATTGCTTCGACTGATGTTTGTGCTCAAAATGATTTCATCAATCTGATCATGAAGAGTTCGTGCAATACTCAGGATGTTGCAAGAACAAGAAAATCACTTAAATTTCAGTAAGTGCAATTCCCCTCTCATTACGAATTAAAAAACAAAACGAACAAAAACAGAAAACTATTGACACTCTTCAAATACTCTGTCGTGCGAAAAACCAACACAGGAAAGTCTCTTAATATTCATAAAATACTGTACTGACCAGAGTGATGTAGTCGAGACCGTAACCTCCTAGAACAAATCTTTCTCAAAAAATCCGAGACTGAGACCTGAACTTTCGAGACTCAGACCAGCCCATTTTTCTCAAAAAAAGATGATCGACACCCCCGGACTTTACTTTTGTCAAACTTTACACATGTTTGTCTCCTCTTTTGGGTTTTCGTTTAGAAAAGATACAACAAACAGAGAACAATTGAACTATGCAAATTTTGCCAGGTTGATGGAATATTCAAAGTCTCGAGAGCCGGATCTGAGACATTCTAGACCGAGACTAACAAAATCTGTGTGGAGACCGAATATCGAGGCTCCGTCGCTTGCTGGAAGCTCACCGGAAACTCCGAGCGTTAAATTTGCTAAATTCCATCTATTTTTGTCAGCTATTTTGTTTTCCTTCCACGAAGATAAGGCGAACAACGAACACGTTGAATCATTGAGGCTTTGCCTAGCCATGCTAATGAAACATTGCAAGTTTCGAGAAAAAAGGGCTCGAGACCGAGACTGGAACCCTCCCTATACTCACAAAAGCAGATATTAGGGGGCGATAGCTCGATCGAGAGGTTGAGCGATCGATCCACAGCTTTGAGTGAATTGCCGCAGTGGCAAGAAGCAAATCTTGAGGCTCATGCCTGTCGGCTGTCGCCAACTGACGTCACCCAAAATCATCACAAGAGGTGTTGAGACGCGTTTCCAGACAGAGACCAAGTCTTGGCCTCAGGGGCGTAATGAGATTAGATGACGCCCGGGCAATGTTCGAACCTGAGATCTTTTGGAAGAAATTTACTGTGTTGAAGAAAGTACCTGTGACATTGTTGGGACTTTTCGGCGCCCCCCCCGCAGTCATTCCGCGCCCGGGGAATTGTGCCCCCCATCGCTACCCCCCTGCTTGGCCTTTTAGCACGTATGCAAAATTCATCCATTTTGGGGAAGTTCCTCGCTTAGACTTTTTATTACCACCAATCAAGAGAAACAATCATGTTTCCTCAAATCACGGATATTTTAATGATATCTAAAGTAAGAGTTCACACCTATGTCCTAGCTAGCCAACAATGAGTGGTACAAATTCCACTTATTAGAAACTGCAACCGCTTCAGGCATTTATAAAAAGTCGTGTATATTTACCGGATGGTTTAATTCACGTATCGTGCTGGTGAACGTCATAAAACCAGGATCGAGAATGCCACACCTCGCGAAGGCGATTGACGAAATCTTGTGCAAACACTTACACAGACAGTCGGCGGCTCTGTTGTCGATGTTCGTGTAGCCGATGTGTAGCTGCAACTAAAATGATGAAATCGGTTTCAACATTAACGGTCGGAGGCAATGGGCTTCGTTAGACACTTTGCTTCCTTACGCAAAAACTTTCGCTGACATAGAAAACTATAGATCTTCACTTGCAAGTCACGTACAGGGTTGGTCCTCTTGGCGACTTTTTGTGAAAGAGTGTCGAACATGACAGCACTGAAATCGCAGCTATTGATGTTCAGACTTCCAACGTTGTTCACGCAAGCAGCGAGATACTCTGCTCCAAAGACATCCAACTTGGTGTGACTTAAATCAAAGTACTGCATCTGGAAGAAATATATTTGTTGTACGAAAAACGATGGTTTGGATATATTTTCACATCTTTCAAGCATTCCTTGATATGATTCTTGAAGTATTCGGTAAAGTAATAGCACTGTGTAGCACAACTGTGGCTTATTCGCAATTTAACTTCTACTCAGTCATGACGGAAGGTACGGTCAGCAAATCTCCCAAAAGTCAAATCAGCAATTCCAAGGTTTACTGGTACTGCAGCTACACACGGTTTTAACTTTTAATATCATGAGCTGGAAACTCTGGTTGAGAGCCATCTCCTGAGATTGACGAGAAAATGAAAACAAAAAACAACATAACGCTGACCTCAGTTTCCCGGTTGGAAATTGCTTCACACACAGATTTAAAGGTATTAGCGTCAATTTTGCATTTCTTCAAACTCAATTTTGACACAAACTTTAGGCAGCTACAAAATGAAACCTTGATTTGTTTAAGGCTACTGATCTCGGTCAGTTGGAAATCTGAGACCTGAAAAACAAAACAACAAAAGCTCAAAACACAAGGTTTGATGTAGATTTCTCTAATGCACTTTTACACCTAGTCAGAATCAAACAAATCTTCACTACAAAAGGTGCAAATTTAACTAATCAACAAGTAACTAGTCTTGTGTGATACTGGCAATTCAATAAACGTTACCCTTCGCTGATGGCAAAACCAGGCTAACGATATTTAAAAGATCTGTGCCACTTTGCGTGCACCACTGTCTTGATAACAAGCAGTCGGGGGAAACTCTTCAATCTCATTGTCGTTTAAAAATAAAATCAGACTTTTCAACTCAATGTGCCACAGCTCAGCAAATGAGCGTATCACTATTCTGGCTACTGTTTTTTCGTTCAAGGGAAGGCCGGGATTAAACTTAACTTTGCTGTCTCCAAGATATTGCGCAGTTTTGTTTATAAGTTGATTCGAAGTTCGAAGAAATTTACCGAACTAGCAAAGCGTCATTAGAGGTGTGTTGCCGTTACTGTCAATACACCTCGTAAAGTCACAAAAGAAGATATTCTAACGTTTTCCTATACTTCAAAATAATAAAGACCCTCGTGGATTTCCATGTTTACATGAGCGAGTTAAAAGAGTTTTTCTATTTTGTGAAGCAGTTCTCTATACTGTTGAGCTGCTGACTGATCAGATCAATAATTTTTCCGGATTTTCACGTGCAACGTTGCTGAAAAAAATTGAATACAAAAAACACGTACAAACTTTTTGTTTTAACTTAATGTAAATCTCAACACAGTGTATGAGATACTTATCTCATTTTTCGTTCACACGTTGACTAAGAAAAGATACCCTCTTTTCGACTTTGGAGTTCAGGTTGTAGAATGCAAGACTTGAAACATTCAGGTAAGCCATTTAACAGCGATTTATGATTTCAGTGTAGCCAGGGATATCAAAAACTCCGGGATGGGGAACTCCACCATCTTTGTTTTGTCAGCCGGACATTAGGAGGGTCACTGTAGCGCTAGCAGTTCGAGTTTCACACAGGTCTCAAAAGATGCGCGTAGGTTCGGCTTGAATGTCATGTCAGTGTAAGTTAAAAGGTTCAGTAGATAAAGGTATGTGCTTAGTTAGCCAGTTGCACTTATAATTTTGTTTGTTTAGGTTAGATTACACGTAATATGTTAACATAATTGCTGTTGATTTGTCTTGGGTATCTGTGTGAGGCTTGGCCGAATGCTCATATATTTAAGACTGATTAGTGTCAATGCAAGTAGGCTTCAGTCACATGATGTTGTGTTTCCTTATATCATTACTACAGTGCTCACTGGTGAAGGGAACTCAATTCTTTTCTGTAAGCAAAAAGCAAATGTTAACTAGTTGTTAAAGAGAATAGCATAGCCATGCTATTGCTTTGCTTGAGACATTTTTAACACTGGTTATGATGTGATTGAACTACATCTGCAGTAGCTCAGCCTTGCATTCAAAATTGTCATTATCAGTACTACTGGTGTACAGAACTCAAATCTTTTCTGTAAGCAAAAAGCAAATGTAACAAGTTGTTAAAGGTAGTAGCATAGCCGTGCGATTGCTTTGCTTGACACTATTTTTTTGACATAACATTAAAGGCGGGTTTAGACTATCGCGAAATCTTGCTAACCTGCGCGAAAATCTTTGTTTATTCTATTGTCGGTGAGGAAGGCTTGCGAAAGCCGCGAACTTCTCAACTTCCCCAGCTTCGTTCCTTGTACTTCGTTCAGTTTCGCTCTTGGAGCGAAAAAATCGTTAACTTTCCTCAGCTTCGCTTGTGTTTTTCGCTGTAGGTCTCAGCTTTTTGGTAGGCAAACTAAATGTGATCTGCCAAGTGAAACTGCACGACAATTGTTTTGTAGCTAGTTTTCTGTTTTGCAGATTGTTAGCTCAGCTAGAAAGAAGTTTACTGCATATTTGCTTTTAGACCAATAGGTCCACAATATATAGGCTAGCTTAACTTTGTCTGCCTTGGGTCTTTTTTTGGTTTAAACTACTTGTGAGTTAAGAAAAAAGTGGGCAACTATCATCAGGTTACAGCAAAATGCTTTCGAGGATTTTGCTTCAAACATGTAACGGAAAAATACATTCTTTAAGGAAGAGGGAAATTTATATCTGCTGACTCCAAGATTGAATGCAGGTTGGCTTTTGTGTATTCCAGATTGTGATCAAGTAATAACAACTTGATTAGTATTTTCATTCTTGCAGTATGCCCAGTGGGCATACCACTGAACCACAGAAGTTTCTAGATATCCCTGAGTGCAGCAAAGTTTTCACTCACTTGTAAACATTTTCGCGATATCCCTTCGCACAACACATCCAAGCTTGTTCCACGGAAACTGACTTCACCGATTGCGCCGACCGTGACTGTGTGGCGGTCAGGCAGCATGAGGAGAATGGTCGAAACATCATTAGGAAGTAATTGACCGATAAAGTGAATGGTTTGAGGAAGAATGGGAATCACATCTTTCGAAATTCCAAGCCGGTCACGGTCTACATTGCCACTGTTAAATTTTTCAGACGCATATATGTCTGGTCGACACTCACCAATCCAAGAAGAAACTTGCAAAAGCGTTTGCATGTACAAGTAGACATCATCATCGACCAGAGTTCTAAGCTTTTGAATTTGAGAAATTAACAAGTTTTTCAAAAGAAGTTTGTTTTTTGTGAATTCATTTGAGTCATAGCCGGTTAGAAATTCAGTCAATCTTTTCTCTACTTCAGCGTCGCAGATGCCGAACATTAGCTTGGCTACGACTTCCCACCGAGACTGCACCAGATAGTGAATGTAGGATTGAAACAAATCAGTAGGTGTAAAAAGTAAACCTCTAATTGCTGCGAATAATTCCTGCCAAATGTAATGAGAGAAGCTGCTTCGTTTTGTACCTGTGAACAGCTTTACTTTAAGATTATCATTGTGAGAAAGTTCAGTTTTGATAAAAGCTTCAAAACCGTCGTGACTGATTTTAGCTTTCTTGAAATCTTCCTCAGTGAAAATAATTTTCTGTGCCAAAAAGCCTTTCCAAGCTAGGTCAGGAATCTTTGATATTTCTTCTTGCCGATCTCGCAGGTGCTTAGATATAGAATACATTTTCAGTGCATAGGTGAGTACGTCAGTCACTGTTCGCAGCCTTGCATTGTCGCCCGTCTTGAGACTAGTGTTCACTGCGAGCATGGTGATGATGCACATCACGGGAACGTAGCAAATAGCTTTTACATCCGGGTGTGAATCGAGGTACTTCTTCACGTCTGGCCAGGCGTCTTTGCACAGTTGCTTGCCCAGCTCTTCCTGAGCGAGTGAGTCCAAGCCCATGACTTGAACAATCGTGTGAGGCCGAATGGTCTCGTGCAGCTCGTATGCCTGTCTCTGCCGCGATGTCCACAGCTTTTTCGCCGCAGGAAGAAGTTTTCCCTTCATGAGGTTGGCCATGATAACTCCTGGCAAGGTTGGGTCTGTCGGATCGCACACAGGAGGTTCTTTTGCAAAACAAGTAGTGTCACCCTCGTCGATCCCGTCAAAGAATAGTACCACTTCTGACTTCTTAAGACGCTCCAGTAGCCGCTTCGAACTTCGTTTGTTGCAATCCCACTCAATGCAACCGGCCATGACAAGCAGTTTCGTCAAAGTGTACTTGCGAGTAAAATCAATGTCTCGAACCCTGATATAAAAAAGAAACTCAGGATCAGGAAGATTCACATCGTGATCAAGAATCAGTTTGGTCAACATTTTAGTCAAAGTGGTTTTTCCGATGCCCGCTTGTCCGGTCACAAGAACGACGTTGCCTTGAACTTTTAAGTATTCTTCTCTTGAAAGCGGATGACCGTAACCGTGCCGGTAATTGGTTTCCGCGTTCGCTATGGCATAATGAAAAAGCCTATCCATGGTAATGTCGCCCTTAGGGCAATCGTAGACGGCGGCCACTTCACGTCTCGTCATGTACTGACCAACGTTGTCAAGTTCAACAGGAGAGGTCTTGGGGTTCTTGAGAATTTGCAAAGTCACTGCTTCGATTGCCTGACTTGGCGTCATCGGAGTATTAATATCTCTTGATATATCCACAGCTCTTCTACGCAACAACTCAGTGATAGGCTCTTAAAAAAAAATAAAACTTTAGCATGCTACAGGTTGCTTTCATTTTACCCGACAGTCAATATACACCTAATAGAAAACGATATACCCAGACGAGGTTTTCTTAATATCGGAAGAAGCAAACCTGTTTCAGTAAAGCCTGGCAGATATTATATAATAAAGGATAAACAAGACTTGAAGTGATATAAATTATAAGTCTTACAAGCAGAGGTGGTGGAAAAGCAAAAAAAGAGCTGAGAATGCAACAATTTTCAATAAAAACAACAACATAATTAATTAATCCCCACGGGAATTACTGAATTAATTTGCGGTTTTTAAGCCATAGTTCTTGAAACCAGAAACGCTAGAAAGTCGATCAAGGGCTTTAAACACTCGTATTATAGCCTGAATCCAATAAAACTTTGAGCCACGAAATCGGCTCAGCGGGTCGGCCGATGACGTCATTCAAAAAAACGCAAAACCTACCCTAATGACGTCATCGACAAAAAAAGCGAAATCCAAAGCTTTTCAATTGTTTTTAATCGAAACTAGAACTTTCCGGATCTTTAGAGGGTTTGAACATCTCTCCAGCTCCAGCGGCTGGGAAGTTATGGCCAGAAATGTGGGTGGCCGGTGCAGGCGTTACAGGGTTTTAAAGCCACGTTTGGCTGAAAACTCGAAAGATTGCTGCATATGCCCAAGAAAACAAGTTTTACATAGTGCAAAATAATCTTAATGCAGAAAAATCCAAGAAACATACCATAATTTTCCTGCTTTACGTCAAGAACCGCTTGGATAGTGCTTTGCACTTGTGTGTCATCGTCTGTGTGAAACACAAAAACCGATTATGCTGCGATACTTTGCCGAATTTCTATGTTACCGTGGAAATTAACTGTAAATCGATTGAACTGTTTTTCGTCAAACACATGTGTTTTTTTGTTCACATGCTGTCCGGAAGACTCATAAGCAAAAATTCCTGCTGCAAGTGTTGGTGGATGTTTTCTGTACTTCAACCAAAATAAGTAGTCTTTACTCTTTTGCAAAAGCAATATGAAATTTGTGACCTTGCATCAAGGTATTTTGACTTAGCGGAAGAGAAGTTTCTCTTGAGCCTCAATTAACATTTTCAAAAGCCCCGATTGTATTGTACTATCAAGTTGTATACGATAAATACTTGATCTGCAGCTAAAGGATTATGTTGCAGCACGTATGCAGTTTGCCCAAAATGGCGAACTTTGTATTTGTCTTCTAAGTATAGAGTTAGACCACTATACGAGTTGCCACTATACGAGTTGCGTCAAAACGATGTTTGGTAACAATCGCATCATCTTGGTATTTGCAAAATGAGAATATTTATTTATTTAATTGCGTGTTTGATTCACACTCATGGTCTGGTAATCGAATAACACAAGAACACAAAAATGGTTAGTCATAACACATTACAGAGTAGGTGTTAGTTGATAAACACTGTCAGCACTGGGAGAGGAGCAAAACACTGAAACAGCGCACCAGCCATTCCTGCATTCACTCATCGTCAAACAGGAATCCGGCAGTGGGATGGAAATGAAGACATAATCAGATTTTAAAGCAAACGGGTAAAATGTCGGACGGGGTGCTCAGCGGCGCACAGAAGCATGTAATTTGTCTTGATCACGGTTCAAATGTTTTTGCGAGATAATTATCATGAGGCTGACAACCGTTTGTTTTCACTAAATTTAAAGCAAGAGTTTGTATTTTATTAGTTTTATATATTCACATTTTTACATGTTTGGCTTGCACGCATCGTCTACTACATGTTGAAGGTGATAGAGGAACCACAAGAAAATACAGAAATCCTGAGGTCCGACGAAGCACACGAAAGGTTTTGGTTGCTGCGAACAGACAATATTGATTTTGCGGACAATTCACGCAACAGAATATTTCAGTTGAATACTTCTGCACTGAAGCAGGATGCCACGCATTGATTGATTGAGTGTCGATGTTTTCTATACAAAGAAAAGACAATTTGTAAGCGAAAACCCTTTCGCGTACACAATCAAAAGATAATAACCAATAACTCACCAAACTATGAGCTTTTCACAGTTTCGTCAAGGTAGAGTCTCACTCGCAATGTTCGAATAAAAAACGACAGCGTTTCGTTACACAAGTAAACATATTAACGTTCGACCAGCTTATTCAATCAAATCAACTTACGAACAAGGCAGCTCCTCAACACAACCAGCCGCGCTAACGTCAATTGCCACTCTAAGCGCAAACCAGTGATTTAAAGGTGGACGGAACGGTGCTGCCGATTACAAAGAAAGAACGTAGAGCGCCAGGGGCAAAGAACTCAAAAATTCACATGCACGGCACAAAATAATTCCAGCGGTGGGAAACAAAAAACGCCCGTTTTCTACAATTGAAAAAGAGCAAACACCGAAACGACGCGCTAGCAACTACTGCAATTGATCACCGTCATGCAGAATGGCCAGCCCGTGGTCTAGTGGTAAGTGCGTCCGCCTCGGTGCTGGAAGGCTCTCGGCCAGGTCTCACCAAGACCTTATAAATTGATACTTCAGCCTTCTTACCAGGCGCACGGTATGCAGAAGAGCAGCAGAGAGCACCAGAACACAAAACAAAACCGATTCAAATGAAAGCAGACATTGTACTAACTCAGTCGTGGTTGAGTGGAGCTACAAGACGACTGCAGTTATAACCATCAACAAAACACCATATAAATCAAGTCATGCGTTTCATACTAGTCTGCGTGTCTATTTGCTCCACAACTGGCAAGCGTACACTGGCATGCAATAGGCACGAAATGTAGCGTTTTTTACTGCAGGTGAGCACTGAGCAATTGTGCCTATGATCCTGTTCGCTGCATAGTAGGCTAGGCTGCAGCGATTTATCTTGTCTCTGGATGTTACCGTCATCCTTCAGTGAGGCATTTAATGATACACCAAGATATTTGGCTTGGTCAGAAACTGTACACGTACACCACTAAGAAAAACATTCGATGGAGCAGATTCTTTGTACATTTTGGGACAAAAAATGCACCAATTGGTTTGTTGCAATTAAAAGTGATTTCGTGTTCAGCAGCATAATCACCACAAATATTCAGAAGATATTGAAGTCCCATAATGATAGCACCAGACACACATCATCAGCAAACATAAGATGATTCACAACCATATTTCCCACAGTGCACCCCACTCTGGCTGAGCCCAGCTGTTTTGAGAGTTTATCGAGGTAAACAGCGAACAACTCCCCTTGCCTTACCCCGTTGGTTACAGTAAAGGGGCTGAAAAGTTAGTGCCCCATTTCACTTGCATGGTCTGGTGCCTATACCAACTCATCAGCAGTCAATAAGTACATGGGTACCGTACATTGCGTTGAATTGATTTAGCGAACAGCAGGCTGTGGTTAGTTTTGTCAAATGCCTTAGAGACCCATCTAAGAATGCTGAAAACACTGGGGTACCCTCGTTTATATATTACGACACAATCTCACTGGCCACTGGCCATCAGGATGACGACAAAAACACTTATGAAGCAAACATCCCTTGTAGTCTAACCTTCAAAGTATTTCAAAAACACCCATTTTTTCGCATAAAACATTTGCGACCACCATCGCCAAAACGGCTCGTCGCTGAATCAGCGTCGCCGAACTGTCCTAGACCGGTCTCTGGTGACCGCAAATGGTGAAATGCAAGACAAAATGTAATATTCAAACGATTTGGAGATGATATTTGCAAACGAAACAGGTCTATAGTTTCCAGCAGCGACGGCATGACTCGAGTCACGTTGAGAAACATATTGCGGTGACTCGACTCAAGTCACAATGAATGAGTCTGCACTCGACTCAGAATAATTATTACAAAATTTCCAAACGTCTTATTGACAAACCCAGTGAGTTAGCACCAGAGATAAGCAAGGATCAGGACTGGATCGGGACTGAAGGCATTTTTAGCCGAATCAAGCTTGAATCGAACTCCTATTTTTTTGAAAATTGGCAAATCAAGACTGGATCAGACTGAGAAAATTCTTGTTGTTGGAATGTGTATTTTCTAACCATATTAAGATTTTTAGTTTTAATCCGGTTATACAGATTCGACAAATTTTGGAATTGCGAAAAAACAGAATGGGCTGACAATCTGGTACGGCCAATTAGTGAAGATCCAATTTCCTAAACTGACCTGGTTGGTAGTTGGCAGAGGTGGCCGGAGTCACTTTTTCAGACTCTGACTCCGCTCCTGTTTCAAAAGTTTTGAATCCGGGTTTGGCAATTTTTCAAATTTGAGAATCCGACACCTGCTCAGACTCCGGCTACAACCATCGATCCAACCGAAATTTACCCATGTTTTTACACAAGAAATGACCACACAGACTCCGGCTACTGCCGAATTGAAAAGTGACTCCAGATCCGGGTCCGGTTTTTCAAGAATTTTTGACTCCGGGTCCGAAAGAAAAACGCAGAGTCCTGCCGGAGTCGAATCCCGCACTCTGGATCCGGTACCACCTTTGGTAGTTGGTGTTCTGAGCATGCATGCTTCCAGTGGCCCAAGGAAAGTTGCGTTTAGTATTTGTGGAAAGAGTGCTACCAAAAAGGTCCCGCCTGTATAGAAACTCCCTTAAAGGGCTCACGTTAGCTGAATTCAACCGTA
>Ga0210059_1000826_pt1 | contig 43214 bp, 22 predicted proteins | sample Ectturendosymbi2_FD_188042 | JGI IMG/M metagenome (GOLD analysis project Ga0210059, IMG submission 188042) | Ecteinascidia turbinata endosymbiont from Florida, USA - Sample 2 (SPAdes) (version 2) | ecosystem: Host-associated > Tunicates > Ascidians > Unclassified | place: Key West, Florida... | reverse complement strand
AACTTAATGTTGAATTTAGCATTCATCAAATATTACTGATATCATAATGCGGCGTCTGATATAGCATCTATCACAAAGATTTTGCAAATGTGTTGACAAAAAAAAAACGGAATAGCAATATTTTCCTTCATAAGAACCTGTTCCAGCGTAAAAAAGAGCCAAAAGGCTAAACACATATTTTAAGGTCAGCCGACTTAAGATGAGGCCAAAAAAAGGCCAAAAGGCCAACTAAAATTTTGGCCGAAAGGCCAACCAACTTGAAACGAGACAAATTTTTGAAATTTGGCCTAAAAAAGGCCAACTTGATAACCCTGGTTGGCATTGGTCGGCAGTGTACCGCAGCTTGTCTGTTTTTGCTGCGGCTGCCAATCATGAACACGTTACTTGCTGTTTTCAACCATAGTAATATTTACGTGTTTGAATGCTTGTTCTTTAGTTTTGTTGTTGTCGTTTAGGTGAGCACACGTTCATGTCTGTGCTCTGCTACACTATTTCAGACCGTTGTTAAGGTTACCACTTGGTATTTTCCTGTAGAACAAAAACCTGTTAGTGTTGTTTGGGATTTTGATCGAAGTTGCTGACAAGCCAGTGTAAAGTCAATGTCATGCGCCCTATTTCTAATGTTGTTTCTCTCACCTTTAACCGTTTGCTATTAGTCAACAGTTCGCTGCTGAATATCTTGCACAAGCAATTCCAAAAGATGTCACGATCTCCAGGAGAAATCGACATGTAAGTAGTGCCTGACGACTACCGCTGTACTGCATGAACTAAGCGGCCAGCGTGCAGTTTTGGTAAAGATCCATCAAACAGTATTTTCAGATCACTCCTTTCTTTCAATATCTTTGGCTCAACGAAATGAATCAGCTTGCAGTTTTAACGTTTTTGTGAAATATCCGTCAAAGTGGAAGCGTTTGCAGAAGTTTCATAATTTTTGACACATGCATGTTCAAAGGTTGGCATGTGGACGTCACGTGATTAGGCGTGTTGTCTTCTATTAAATCACTCGCATGTTGTTTTTTCGCATTTCACAGCGTGTCCAGCTTGGTGGCTCACCTTGTCTGTCAGTCGAGCTCCGGCTCGTTCCAGCTCATCATGATGCTGCTCGACGCCGCGAGTTCAAACACTCCTCCGTTCCAAGGAACGGAAAAGTCCGTCCAGCGCATCCTGTGCAACATTCTGGTACGTCTGTTGCACGCGCTGCGGCAACGATGCGCTTGAGTTGCTACTGCAGAGTCTTCTTGCAATGAGGACGTTGAGCATGGTCGGATAAGTAGTGACTCGATCGAGTGCTCCAATTTTGCCCTGCGAGCCATTGAGCTCAGATGTTCTTGTGTGTTTCAAAATCACAAAAGTGTTGAAATAACTCAAGTTCGGCGTGATCATTAGCTGGAGCGTTGTTCTGCAGAAGTGAGGAGGTCCGTGATACTGGTAAAGCGATTATTGGCGACGTTTGACAGTTCTGAGCAAATCGTGATTTTGTCGTTTCATGGCGAGGTATCTCTTTTAAACAGCAATGCTTTTCTTTGTGACGTAAAATGTTTTCGACCACATGGGGGGTGTTTTATATGACGTCTTACGGGACTCCACAAGGAGCAGTCTATCGTTTAGTGCGGAGACCGTGGGAGGAAGTTGGGTGGTTTGAGCAGCCTGAGAAGAGTTGCGTTTGAGTTTATATGCACAAATACTAAACAAGATTCATGGTTCCACCGGGACAACCACATGTCTGGTGCCTTTCAATAAAGTTTATTTCTGTTCGATTGCCTGTTTGCGGCTCTGCAAGTCCAGTCAAAAAATCATTTGGAAAAAAGATTTTGTGTGTTCCACTGTAAAGAGCGCGTGCCGTTTCTCGTGACTCTGTAGTCTGCCTTCACAAAGAGTTTGTAAAGCTTTGGAGAGTCTTTCATGATAGTAGTATCTTTCACCAAAATAAGTACGTGCAACAAGTTCGATTAACCACCTACAAAAGATATAGTCGTTACGCTATCCAGTAAAAATATTTTTTTACTGCTAAACACAGGTTAAACGTGCAACACTGATCGCGAACAATAACAGATTTCTTCTTGTGAAACAATGAAGTCTATCACGATGGTCTCTCTTTTCTGATTCGCTGCTTCACATAATGTTATGAAAAGTATCCCGCATTTTTCAGCTTGGCAATCGATGCTGCTTTACATAATGTTATGAAAAATGTCTCGCATTTTTCAACTTTTGATCTACACGTGGACATGTACTGTAGGTTCCGCAGATACCACCATGTGTCTTCCATTAATGACGTCACGTTCGGAGTAAGATAACGAGAACTGCTGTGCCATTTGTTTGCTGTTGTAGCCAAATTCGATTAAAGATGTGACGAAGGTAAAGGACGGGTAAAACCTTCATTGAAACAGCATGAATTTTACAGAATTTGAAAATATCTTACGATAAAACCGAGTCTTCCTTGTGACGAATTCTTTAATTTAGTTACTGGAGTTAATTACTTGCCAACACTATCAAAAACATATGGCGAATACTTGCGCATCCCCAACGGTGGCCAATAAACATCGGCGTGTTTTTCAGCCTCTACTTCTCAAAGACCTCAAGCACATGGCACTCAAGGGTGGTCTTGAACAGGAGAACGTTTTTGTTGAATTGCAAGAACAATATACAAAGATTTGCGACGAGCTTCTGCAAACAACTTCAGGCATGAGGTACAACGAGGTGTTGGATGTGGAACAGCAAGCTAGTTTGGATTTGTTATACATGTCATTACCAGCTGCGTAAAACACCACGGCAAACGATAAATATTGTTATGATGCTGACACTGACTATCCGAATGCTCGCAAAAAGTGCAGTGCTACAGCCAAGCTCTAAGAAAAGCGCATTGCTTGTTATATTACGTAAGGACCGTATCGCAAAGCTCTCTGTTTTACAGTTGATTACGATTAAATCATTTTAATATTCGGTAAGATGTCGGACTTGGTAATTTTTATGCGTTGGATTCATTGAAACTACTTAGATTTCCTTTTAACCTGAAAAATTCGGAGGTTGCGCTGAATCGTTGCGGAAAAATGGCATATTCTTGTGATTGTCGCGATGATGTATGCGCAGATGCTGGGCTCATGCGGTTTTAAATTTTATACTCTGCTTTCTTATCCGTTCCATTTGCTACTACTGCACCAGAAACTGTATAAAATCTTCTGGCGCTAAACACTTCCTCCTTTCTGCGTAAGAGATCAGAGCACTGAATCGCGTTGTGGGTATTTTGTCGTATTCTGAGTTACTGTAGGTTTTCTGTTTTTTTGCAGGAAGTCGTGGCTGTACGAGTTGCTGCTTGCGGTGGCTTTGCGCAACGAGTACGCCACCAGCGTTCTCAGCTATATCTTGACCGGGGCCACCAGGACGTCTCACCTGCAACTTTATATGCAACTGCACAATGACATCGCGCCGATTTCGCCTCGTATGACGAGTGTCGTACTTCTAGTTAGCAACTCCCCGCTCGTGTTCAAAGCGTTGTCTTTTTTAAAGCAAGTTAAAAGTTTACCAGAACAGTGTTCGCTCACACTAAGGTTGTCGCCCAATCTGCAACTCGCTCGTGGGTATTGCCGTTTGTTTTCTGCTGGTCTGCGAGGTAGCATGGAAGAAATTGAGGTTGTATCCCAAAAACTAGGCAAAAAATGTGAAACCACGCATATAGTCCGTCCAGGTTTGGTACACGAACAACAGAAGTGTTAAACAGCGTAATGATTGGGACAACCAAAAGTCAAAATTGTTCTGCCTTTTTGAAACTTTATGAAACGTCCACAAACCAAATTTTACGCTGATGCCATGAGTGACTCCAAAGCTATTAGGTCAAAAAAAGTCAAAATTTATCACTAGTTCAAAATATTCTGCACCACAGTGTTCTTACTCGTTATCGATGTTTTATTAAAGCTGCAACAACAGATATTGACGTACTTTTGCAAGTTTTTTTGCAATTCTGACAATACTGGATTTTTTGCGATTTCTGATGTAGTAATGTTGTTTTGGTCACTACTGGACGATTGAAAGTATGCTAGGCATGATAGTACTTGATGTTGAAGTATAGCAATAGAGAAAATTCTCAGCGACTTACGGAGACTTAATGACACTAGATATTTCTCTTGTGCATTTGGATTGGTTTTCGTATGGTTTGTTACCTCTAGTTTCGTTGGGTCTTACACTCTTTTGATTTTTGTTGCATTTCAACAGAAAAGCTTTTTAACCTATCGGTTTAATTTCTAATTCCAGCTTTGTATTCCGCGTTTCAGTTGCAAACGCAGGAAATTTACAGGTCAAAATAAAGTCAAAATTTGTAAATTATAAAGTCAAAACTTTAAACTTTTAGGTCAAAAAATTGGTCGCCCTACTAATGATAAAAACGTGTGACCTGAAATAACGCCCAAGTCACAATCTGTCTGACTGTGGTCTTTAGCAGGGTATGTGCAAAGACGAATGTATCAATGCATCTTGCACTATTATCTTCTGCAATGAGGTTTTCGTGTTCTGTGCATTCCTGTCGCTTTCATTTTATGGAAAAATCCGAAAAGAAACAAAACTTGACGATCTCGCACGAACAAGCAAAGTTAGCCGTTCTTACATTCCCCTTACAGTTTTCAGTTTGCGTGGGTAACTTGCAATCCGACTCAATCAAGCGATATCCGTTCTCTTCCAGATCTTCTCAAGCGCACCTTGCAAAAAGCGTTCTTATCAGCGGGCGGCCTCCCCCCGGAGAAGTCGATCAGCCTGACCAGGAACATTCTCCACCTCACCCGGAACGAAGTGCCGGAAGCGCAGTTTCGAACAAAGTGCGGTTTAAATGCACTTATACCTGAATGCTAACTCTGTTGACATGCTTCCAATGAAGCGCTGTTCAAAGCGTAGTCTACGCCACTGTCCTTCAACTCTGCGCAAAATTGTTGCTTGCACGCGAGCATGGACGTAAAGACACGATAGCGGTGCGGATTTCACGGCGTTTTCATGATTTTTTCAATCACTCTTATCCATTTTTTTACACCTGAGAATTTCTCAGCAGTTTAAATGCATTAGTCTAGAAGAGCATGTTCAAATGTCATTCGTTACGATTCCGTGAGAACCTGTTTTTTTCAATCCCATAAAAATGTTCTCATGCTTAAAACGCGGGAAGGGCGAATGAAGCCTTGACAAACCACTCGCAGAAAGGTACAAGCTCGCGAATGCGCCTTGTTGAGGTACATCCAGATTCTAACAGTACGAAGAAGAATCTAAAAGACGACCGGCGCAGATGCATTAACAGATGAAGCGAAATTACGTCATCGCGGCAGCACACGCAAAAATTCAAGCTGAGCACGCGATCGGCAGCACATATGTTGCCAGACTTTAAAACAACCATGGAAGCGCTGGCGCGTAACGAGGGGGAAAGGGTCACAATTCCCCCCACTTTGCCGAACCATTGGGGGGCGCCTAAAAACCCCAATAATAGCGCAACTACGTTTTTCAATGCAGTGAATTTACTTCCAAAAAACCTTAGTTTCGAACATGGGGGCGCCAAACTTGTTTTTTTCCCGAGAGCCATCTAACCTCCCTGAGTGACGCACTTTGCCCAACTGCAATAAACAAGTGGTTATAAACGCAAACGTTCGCACCGAAACCTGCAGATGCTTTAAAACTCACGCACGGTAGTGAAGTTTTCCAGCGAAGCAGACTTCTCTGCCTATTGCTGTGGTCCTTTCGGCCGCGATGGACATTCGATTGCTGATGTTAAGTGTTAGTTAGGCGCATTATTAAGTGAAAAAAGCCGGTGGAAAAGAAACACCGTAACTCGTTTTTGCCAAATAGGAGGTTATGGCGATAAAGCGGTGGGAACCACAGTGTTGCTTTGTTTCTTATAAAGTATATGAGGGCCAGTCCATCTTCACGTTGGAGTGAGCTACATATGTCACGGAATTGCAGGGTAATTTTTCTTTAACGAAATAGCGCAGTCATTACCTGAGTACGACTCCCGACGTGCAGAGGAACGCGTTCTCGCTACCGTAGCAAAAGTTGTAAAAGATGTTGTAATATAGAAATAAAGCTGTGTCGCCCGATGGAACGACTAAACAAATCTGTCGCTTTGGTTCGATCCTCGCTTCATGCTCTTCAGACTCCTCAAGAACCTCTTCTACGTCGTCGATCATCTCATCTCGGCGATCAACCGTTTCCCGGTCAACGTCGAACTCGCCAGCGCTTCGCTTGACTTGCTCTGTGAGCTGATGACGACAGTCTCCGTCAGTGAACTGGCTCTGGGCTACCGCATGTTGGCGCTGACGCAGGCGCTGGTCTTCTACTTCTATCAGCTTTTGCATTCCGGTAAGCGATCTTTATCTGCGTGGATGTTAGCAGACGTCTGCATCAAGCAGTGTACGCGGTCCATATTTTCCGTGAAGACAAGGGTTACCATGTCTGATGAGACCAAATTCCTGACAACCTCAATGGCTACACTTCGCGACAACAAACAAGCGCTATGCGGTAATTTTCAGTATGTTCTTACAATTACCAGCCTACAGCAAAGTTAAAGTTCTCATCTTCACAGCACATGCACACTGTTTTAAGTTAAAGCGTAATTTAAAAATTCCGGACATTAGAGCATTTTTTCAACTTATTTCCGGGCGCAAATTTTACCACCGAAATGCCGGACATGCCCGGGATATTGGCAACCCTAGCTGAAGACAGGCTAGCTGTTGAAAATGACAAAGCAGCCCCTTGACGATTCATGCTCTTGCGCAGGCCACGTCAGCAATGACGTCCGCATGCAGAAGTGCCAGGAGCTTCTGGTCCGACTCTCACAAACAACCAGCGAGTTCGATGTCGTCTGCCGGTGTCTCTTGGAAGGAGCCACTTGCCAGGTGTGAACAACTCCCTGGCTTCTGATTGGCCGACAGCGCTGCTATTATCGCTGTGCCGCATTCGTTTGGTGACGTATGTAGTCAACGAGATTTACGCAAATGAAATTACGTGGCATTCGAACAAAGCTACAGGTGCTGCCTGAAATCGTGCACCAAGCGCGTCATCCGCACCCTTGCCATCAATCTGACTTTTTCTCCTCTAGTCGACCTCGGGCAGCGCTATTGGCGCCCAGCGTTGCCGTTCTATGTGGGAGTGAATACGGTTTGCGTAAAACGTCTTCGTTAACATCGGCGCTGCGCCGTGACGTGCATTTCTATATTTTTGTGAAACTGTACGAGTTTGTTTTCAAACCTTTGCGTGTTCCGCAGCAAGAGTTGCAAATGATCACTTTGGCCTTAGTGGCTTTGTAAGAATGACGTCCTTCTCTCCGTGTACATGTATTAGAAAAAGTTGAAAGTGCTGAAATTATCAGAATCATTTTTTCTGTAATTTTTCGCTGTTTCATATTTGTACTTTGTGGACTTATTTTGAATTTTTTGTATAATTGTATTTCTTTGTGTATTTATCTTTTGTATAATTGTATTTCTTCGTGGATTTATTTATGACGTTTTTGTTCTATGCAAGGAGCGTAACAGCGTCTTGTTCGGTCGACGCGTTGAACCCGAACTGAGCGACGAGTTGGAATCGGACGTACTCGGTTCGACCTCCCTGCTCCGCAAACTCTGCTCGAATTCGGTTTTTCGCCGCTATCAACAGCGCGGCTTTGCGCCAATATCGGTGGAGGCGGGCTTGATCGGACGGGGACCGAAGCAGAAGAAAAAGTGCCCTGTGTCGAAAGTGAGCCTTGTGGCGCGCTTCTTGTTGCCTGGGTTTATTTTTTCGGTCATTTTCCGGTCATAGACCGGAATTCTTTTTAACCGGCCGAAAAAAATTAAGTCAATTCGGTCATAATGTCTGAAAAGGTAGGCTAGTGAATAATACTGTTACGGCGAGTTTTAATGCTATTATGAGAAAATTGACGGAAATGTCTCAGCGAAAAAAGAAACTCAGCTTGTTGCACCCCCATCAGAGATGCTGTTTGTTGCCTGTTGTATAACGCGACGCCATGTGCTTGCATTTTATGAAACATAGAGGACGCTGAAAAAGATAATGCAATTTTAAAATTTGTCAGAGAAAATAACAGTTTTACGTATCGTCTTTGTGGCGAACTGCGCCCATCCGCAGTGTTTCTTCTCCTAATCAGCGTTGCGCATGACAAGAACTCCGCTTTAAAGGCGTTTCCTCAAGCTTGCGAACCTCACAGGCGTCACAAGCGAGCAACAACGACTGCTTGTCGCTGCTGGTCTACCGTTGCTGTTGCAAGACCAGCGGTGACGTGAGCATCAGCAAAGTCCCCATCCCGGACGCGGCGCAGACCTTCGACACCGACAAGCTGGTGCATCTCGCCGATCGCATCATGGCGGCCGTTTCGTCTGCTTCGCCGGAACTGGCAACGGCGGTCACGCTCGACGGCAACGTCGAGTGGCCGACGTCCACGCTGCGCAAGCTCACGATCGAAAGGTTGGTGGTTCGGTTCCGACGGCAGGTAGTGCTTTGTTGCTGTGTGTATTTCTTTTGTAGACAGTATGCTGGTGTCAAAATTGGATGCGTGAGGTTCTGTTTTGAATGTAGTTCATCCATTTGCATTCCATAAGATGGGGGAGCGGATCGCATGTTAAGAACACAGGGTTCAGGAAAGTGCAGTGGGTCGAGGCTTGATATGCAAATGTGCTTAGACAGTGCGCAAAGCTTATTATATTTTGTATTTTTGGTCGACCTGAAAAAGAAAGAAGCAAGTTTCGATAAACATTTACGTACGTATGGAAACGATCAGACTATCCACCCGTTCTAACAAATATGCTGGTGATTGTACGTAGCATTTGTTCAACAACATCGGCAACAAACTTTCTTTTGGAAATATCGCTTTCCGGCCAAGTGTACGATGAAGAGTTCTGTTTTTATCTACAGAACAGCAGAAAGACATGCATTCGAATTGAACGATGTTCATTCGATTTTTCTCGATATAGATGTAGGTGTTCGAGACGGCGCCCAGGAAATATCGCTTGACATTGAGGAACACGAAAATTGCGTGATACGAAAGAATTAGGGTTTCAAAATTATTTAACAGGTGACTCAGCTGATTTACCGGCGACGTGGTGCAGTGAGCACGCGCCACTAAAGCTGATGGATTCTTTTTCGGACCATACCGAGGACTTCAACATTGGACAATGGCACATGCGTTCTGTTCCGCCTGGTGATCGACGTTAATGAGTAGATCAAGGACAAGGTTCACTGTCTCGCCAGTGTTAACTGCCAAAGCAGCCGCGTGGCCCACGGAGCAAGCAAGTGGAGACGGGCGCCCGTAGACCACTCGTGACATTCCGAAAGTAATACTGAGCGAGTAAAGGAACTGAACCACCAGATATTTTTTCGTTTTGTTACGAAGTGCAACTTCTAGTATTCTGGTGCGAAACGCAGGTGCGGCTGTAGATGCACAGCCTTTCTATCCCGGACTGCTTCACTTGCCTGAAAGTAAATGGTTTGTAGACGACCAGTAGTGCACAGCCAATGTCAGGTCTTCCACTCTTGACCTTATTTTGTTGTTGGGTTCATGATCTGCGCGTCATGTTTTTCAAACTTTGTTTTCCGGAAACTCTCTTTCTGTGAGCGACACTACGAAGTCGCTGTTGCTGCAGAAACAATGAAAATCATTATGTGTGCAGAGATTTGGGGATATTTCACTTCATGGACGAGCACCGCTTCATGTGGCAACTCCTGTTCCTCGTCGCCCACAACCACAGCGCTTTCAACACAGTCTCGCCGCTCGTCCGCTCCTGCTTGTCCGTGGTGATGAGTCACTGCGAGTCGAGTCGCTACAACTCGCCGATGGACGAGTCCTCCTTGCACTGTCAAGTCGCGATCAACGTCATGCAGCTTTTAGGAAAGGTATTTGTTTCTTCGTATTTCCTGTCACTCCTGTTAAGCTCAAGCCCCTGGTAAACAAAGGACAGCGATGCATCGCTTGCAGCGAATAAGAGCGCGTTGCTAAATGTTATTAACGAAATATCATCAAACACGTTTTTGTTCGCGTTGTGCACTTCGGCCAAACGCGTCTTTTGGCTGCAGGGTCAAATGGTTCCAGCGCCACTCTGTCGGGTCGGTCAGCTGTTCCATCAGGTCTCTCCATACGAAACCTACACTCTTCTCACTGCGGTCTGGAATTTCATCAAGGTTGGCGGACCGCTGAGGAGTTGGCGGCCATGCAAGGCGACGCCGAGTTAACTCTTGCGCTGAATTTTCAGGAACATCCATCCCCTGCCACACTGGAGCACAGCGCCGACGACAAAAGAGACTTTTCCGCAGAGGGCATCAACCAACAACCGTACATCGTCGTTGTGCACCAAGTGCTGCACGCGAACATATCTGAACTGGGCCACGTTTTTTCTACGTTTATGATACTGCCGAAATAAACACCAAGACTTTATCAAAGGGTTTTAAAATAGTAAGTTACCTCAGAATCTTCGGCCACGTCCTCAGGATCTCCTTCAGGGTAAGACCGCCCAAGATTGAAAGGTGACTGCGGTAAATTCACATTTGCGACCTTAGCAACATGGTGTATAAAAACGTCAGAGCGTCTATCTGCTTGTGGTGTCCGTTATTTTTGGTCATACCCTTTCCAAATTCGCTGTTAATCGTGTCGCCGAGGCAAATTCTAGCCAAAGTCCTAACACATATTTTTAAGTTTAAAAAAAATGGCTTTGCTACGTCAAAATACAGGATATAATTTTGTAACAGTCTGGAAGCCGTGTATGTTTGTCCAATGCAAACGACCCCAATGAACTATTGTTCGTTTTGTCCAGTGTCCAGTTAAACAAAAGGCTAATATGTCACATGAAGTTAGCCGCTGAGTCCAACCCGCGAATAATCTTTTGACAGAATCCTTACCGGAGAGTACCAGTTAAGTCTCGCAAGCCGTTTTTTAACCTCCAGCCCTTTGTCTCATGACTTGGAATCCTCTGTCGATGTGGCAGAGAGCCAGCAGCTCACACTAGGGTAGGAAAACTAAAAGTACACAAAAACAAGAAATTCGGCGAAGTTGCCTTGCAAAAATGTTGATAAACTTTTATGGAAATTTCAAGGAAAATCCTGGGAAAGCCAATAATTACTAGTCCCTGCTAGGGGGGCGAACCGCCCTACATGGCAACCTAAATGTAAAAACAGGGCCTCCACTTTGCGTATGTTTCGGTTTTAGTGGTCTACCAGTTACAGTAGGATTTGTTTTTTTGCGATTTTCGGAGTAATTTCCCGTGATATAGGGGTTAACATAGCATCCACATCCGGATTTACTATCATCTCTCAACTATTTTCCGAGTGTTAGCCAGTGGGCCCCTTTCAGTCCCGTCGCCACGGGAGGGTTTGGTGGGCTTAGCCCTCCCAAACAAAGCTCCATGCCCTCCCAAATTGAAATGTGAAACTATAAATAAGTGGAGTTTTGGTTAATTTTATAATGTCAAACCCCCCCTTATTAAAACTTTCTGGCGACGGTTCTGGCCCCTTTCAACTGCATTGTCCCCCTGGTTCAAACCTCTAGTTGTGCTACTGTTCGCAACACGGCAAAAACCTGCAGTTAGTATTTTGCTGAAGTAATGAATCGCTAACTACAAACGCCACTGCCCGTGGGTCTTACAATACGTAAGTTGAACTGGGTTTTTTTTGGCAATAATTGGGAGTTTACAACACAAAAAAAGAAATATGGCAGAAACGCAAGGGCACCGAAAAATCGGAAGGTTATCGAGTCGTTGCCCTTTAGCTGGTTTCAGCATCTCTACACCACAGGGGTAGCCAACTAGTCAAAAACCAAGAGCCGCTGTGTTACCGCAAAGAGCAACATCATACACATGGGCACACATGAGCATCACCTCATCTCTTCCACACATGCCTTTGCTCAGCTGGATTTACTGCAAATATCACATACCAACATGACAATCACATAACTTCACAAGCTATTTAGTCATTGTGGTGCATGTGATTTAGTGGGATTTCTGGTCATTACGTATAGAGCCGCATGAAACCGGGCAACGAGCTGCACGCGGCTGGTGAGCCGCGGGTTGGTCACCCCTGCTCTATCGCACACTATGCAGGTTCAGATCATAGTGTTACGTATACCTGGGAAAGAGCTGCCAGGTGATCAACACAGTTGAGCAGGGAGTGCTAGGTTGCAACCGGTCTTTCTGGGTGGATCAGGTGCGCAGGTTTGCATGGATCTGTGCGTGGTAGAGAAAAAAGTCCTCTACAGTGATAAAATAACGCATGTTCTATGAAGACAATTCCGTATGATTAGGCCTGTTATGAAATAGTCTTATGTAGCCTACTGCTCTGAAAGAACGTCGACTTCTAGGAACAAGTGCTGTGATGAAGCAGTCCACTATGAACGTGGTCTGTTCGAACAGCTAGGGGCGTAACGAGGATAGATGCCGCCGGGGGCAAGAAGCAAATTTGGCCCCCCTATGTTCGAACCTGAGGTCTTCCAGAAGCAAATTTACTGCGATTGAAGAAAGTACTTGTGACATTGTTGCGACTTTTCGGTGCCGCCCGCAGTCATCCCGTGGAATTGTGTCCCCCTCGTTAAGCCCCTGCGAACAGCTAGAGAGATTTTAATGGGGGAAAACTTATCGCATAATAGTTTTTCGGAGAAATTCGGGTAAAATGTCCTTCGTGCCGCTAAAACATTGCCTGCTCCTCTACACCTATGCTGTTCATAACAAACCAGTTCACAACTGACCAGGTTCATAACAGATCAATGTAGCGTGGTGATTGCCCCACGTAGAATGGCTCATTGATCCCACACATGTGGGACCAATAAGCCAAAAAAATTTTTTTTTCACATCAAATTTTCAGCCACTTCTTGAAATTAAATTTTTCTGATTTTTGCATGTTGTTAGAGGGATAGATGATTGATATTCATGCTAAATTTTGAAGATTTGCTAGATAAACTTTGCGGATTATGACCTGAAACGTAAAAAATGGCTCATTGGTCCCGTATCTCCCCTATATTAAAACAAGTTTCGACCACGGGTTTTGCGGTCGTCAGGAGCTACTATGTGTTCATGGATTCCGGTCGCTTTCGCACTATGATGAACCGGATCACAATGATACGTTTTTAGAGCTGCATTAAGAAAGCGCTTAGATGCTGCTGATGAAGCTACAGTTGACTCGTTTATGCTCCATGTAATTTGTACATCAACTGACACGTCGCAATACAAGATATTCAGCTTGTTTTTCGATCAAATGATAAAAGATGTGGCAAGCCCAAGTATTAGCTGACGAGATATCTGACAACGGTCACGTTGAGCAGCTAAACTTACCTGCTTTGTCAAATACGACGAGATTCATGAAGAATGTTTGTTTCGCGCCACTTAGGATACCTCTGTGCGAAACTCGCTGGGTAGGAAGCAGGGATCTGGAAGCGGTCCTTTTTCTGCGGAAGCGCGAAATTCTTCCGCTTCCACATAGGTCATTTGACTTGGAGTAACTTGGCGAAATTTTTTTTTCCATTTCCCGATGTGGATTAAACGGTGAAGTTGCACTATAAGTCTGAATGAACGTGCCATATCAGCAGCACGTGAGAACGAGAAAAGCATAGGGGAAAGTTGGCACCTACGAGCCACTTTTTATATCGAGCGTAGCTACAACACGGTGCAATGTTTTTGCTCAAATTTTTCCAGTAAGTGTCTTAGGGTTGTGACATGCTTTGTGGGTATTTACGAAGCAAAATACCAGCAACCTTAAAAGTTACATGGATCATTTCATTCGTCATCCAAGTGGATCAAGGGTCCCCATGCGTCGGGACCCATGAACCGGCTTGATTTGATTTATTGATTTCAGCCGCAAGGCCCACAAGACATGGCAAACTCACATGTAAAACAAAGTAAGACACTTGCGTAACTTCAACACACTAGAAGCCATTATGCACGCCCAACACACACGAGACGACGCTATCGGCGACGTGGATAGAAACAGACATTTTAACAATCTAGAGTCGTACTTGTTCATAAAACAAAAAAAACAACAAGTGAAACCTTGCAGCCGGGACACCGAAAAACCTTGCGGTTATCGAGTCGAAGTGCCCCAGCACAGCGAAGCATCTCAGCGATTGCCAAAATATAAACGAAGACAATTGCATAAAACAGTGAAGCAGATCTGAGGTAAAGATCATGGAAGTATTTCAGTTGCCATACCACTAAATGCCAAGTGCTACGTTCTAAACCATACGATCAATCCAAAACGGATGCCAAACGTATGCGTAAACAATAAGACTGATGAAGTGATATTATTTTTATTGAAAGTTAACTAGATGTATAATGTAGTATAGTTATTTCAGACATTCATCCGTATTGCAACAACAAAAATGATCGGTATTGATTACTAAAAGCTATATGAGATTTATCTTTGAATTGCTGATCTACATTTGCCCAATGTGTAGCTCCTCGATTAGAAATTGTTTTTTTTCCAGCGTTTGTTGAAACTTGTATGAAATAGTTTTGGTTGGTTGCATATCTTGTATTATGACAATGAACTTCAGCTGTTTTCTGAAACAAATCTTTAAATGATGTTGGCAACATTTCATGGTGAAATTTATGCATAAGTTTAACTAATTCTAATTTATAAATATCGTGAAGTTTCAGAATATTGAGAGATTTATACACAGGTGTAATATGACATCTATAGTTGTTATATGTAATAGTCCGTAGAATATTATTGTGCACTACTTCTAATGGTTGCAAAACAGAGGGACCAAGGAACCATGTTTCAAACTGTACGAAACTGTTGGTCCATTACTGCACGGTTTGTGTGCAACATTCCTAATCATAAATCGAACTAACGAAACTTCAAGCAGCTAACTGAAACACATTAATGGGATTATTATCACTGGCTAAGCTATTACCAATTTATGGAAAGTAGATCTTCGGTAATATTTGAAGGTGAATCAAAACGAAATGTTATTTCGAAAACCAATCCTGAAAATTGAACAATACTACAGCAAGGTATGTTTTCATACATCTGAAGAAAATAAATAATCGATGTATATATCCAATGAATGTTAACAGCAAATTTTTTAATGCCAAACCTCTTTTGGTTAAACTTGATGTGACAAGAGGGAGATAGGAGTCCGCATGAATATCTTTTATGTTCGGCTCAATAAAACTACATTCAGCACTGCTGAGATGCTTTTTAAGAAACCTTTCCTCTAAATAGCTATATTCATACTTACTTTCAGCACCTGCCCAATATATAAAAAACTTTTATTTTTGCAACTGATTGCATAAGCACACAGTTCTTTTTTGGTTCTACTGAACAGGACCGTAACTATGGGGGGCACAAGTCCCCTTGAAAAATTTTTTGCCTTCCGTGGAAAAAAGTGTTGAACATAGTGTAAAACTATTGTACATATAATTGGTCCCCCTCAGAAAAAGCTTCGCCTCATCCTGGTATCCCAAGCTGGTTACAGGCCTGCTCCTACAGCATCGCTGTCTTCATGAAATGATTTACGGACTTCTGTGCTGCTACTATTATCAGTTAAGGGCACTAGGTCTGGTTCTGACGAGGCTTCAAAACAGTATCGCAGTCATAATGAGGTCGAAAAACCATGGGCCCGCGAAACTAACTTGCCAAGATCACTGGCGGTTTTCTATCAATTTTCAACTGTTGCAAACTAAAGGCTGGAACAGTTGGACCCAAGATGCCGTCAGTGACTGACGATGTCATTGACTGTCCAAACAAAACTATTGGCTGTGCTACTGCTTCAGAATGTTTACTTATATCTGTAACTTTTCCATGAACATAAATATTTTTTACTAGCTTTTGCTTTAATAGGGTGGGTCGGTGATATTGGAAAGACTTTTGCTTATTCCTGGTTCGTATTTTTGTGATATCCTGACTTTGGCATATGTTTGTATATCTTGAAGAATTATATTATAGCTGGAAGGTGCTACATTTTCAGAATATGCGTAAAAAATTTATTCAGCACCCCGATCAAATTCCTTTCTGCAAAAGTTTAGGATGGTCTGCCACGAAATGCGACGGACAAACGTCTTCTGAAAAAACTGTATATGTTAATCAAACGGGAATATTTTCGTTTTTTCAAAACTAGCCAAAATGTTGGATGGAATAGGATAAACGTATTGAAAGAGTTGAAGCAGACAAGTTGCATATTGGATCTGGGGTTGGAAACCACCCTCTTGAAATTTATGCAGCCTTATACGCGGCATTTATGTCAATAGCTTAAACCCTCCCACAAAAAATACTACGAAATAAATAATAGAATTTCAAAGTATAGCAATTTTACTGGGGGGGGCGGAAAAAATTTGCCCTGAAAGTAACTTTTTTAGTTTAATCCGAATGGGGCCTGAAACCTCTTGTAAATCTGTTCTATACGGTTGAATTCATTTATAACGGCTTCGTCTGTAGTGTCAATTCGCCTATAACGTTACATTTTGTTCGGTCCCGATGGCATCTTTTACATGCATTTCAATTCGCTTATAACGTCATTTCGGCAATAACGTTCTTTACGCAATCCCCTAGAGGTGCTGTTATAGGCAAATTCTGTATTTGCCTTGCTTATTATCTCAAGGGGTGATGTTCCTTGCATGTTGTGTTCTCCCAGACAAGAAACTTTACGGTAATCGCCTTTACTGATGCAAATATATACGCGACATCAATGGCGCAACGGGTTCCGGATCGAAGGGTCTGACTCCTTGCACCTGCCTGTGTTATCGTTGCTGTGCGCTTGAGCAAGGCACCTAAAGACGCGCTCGGCACGCTGAAAGGGGCCAAGCAATCCCCACGTCCGTGCGGCCCGCTTCTACTAAAGATTGCATATCGGGAAATGAAACACGCACTCAAAATGCATGTGCCAGTGTGCCTGTACGTATTGTATCGTATTCGTATACTGTGATTGTACATGTACAGTACTGTACGATATTCCTATAAATCTAGCCTATAAAACATTTTCCAAGTAGCTTACTTTATACAAGTATTGTCATTTGCAACACCGGTCCATATTACATAAACCGCCACGAGGGTTGGTCCAAATTACACACTGCATTCACGAAACTAACTTCAAAATTTCCCTACCTCACTCAGCCAGTCACCTAAAATTTGATTTTAACATCAATGCTGCAACAGATGACAGAAGAGTTCTAAAAAAGCACGAAAAACCTGGCATTAAAAAAACAAGGACTTGGTCCAGATCAAAGTCATTATAACCAGTCACGACTTATAGTCCAGATTACACACTACACTAGCCCAAATTTCACGAATCACTCCAAGTGAATATACACTGAATATACTGTATTGAAAATGTTTTCACTATTCAGGATTTTTGAGCAACTTGCGCTTGCCTTGAAAAAGAGAGTTTTCCCTGAAAATTTTCACTGTATTGAGTATATTTCTTACCATTCAAGATTTTTGAGCAACTCTGCGCTTACCCTGAAAATCAGAGTTTGCCCTGAAATTTTTCATTGTATTCTATATACTTTTTACATTCAGGACTTTTGAGCAACTTGCGCTTGCCCTGAAAAACAGAGAGTGCCCTGAATTCGCTGTATTGAATATATATTTTTTATAGTCACGTGCGGTGAGGTTCGTGACTGGGGAGGTACTGTCTCTTTCAAAGCCAAATTTGCGAGTGTATGAATTGAATGGAGTAGCATAAATTCACCACTCAACTGGCTGCTTGCAGAATGACTATTGTTTATGCTTTCTATCCCATATCATAATTTGTTACACACACATAGGTACAATGGCGATTCTAGATTTGAAAAAAACTAACATATAGGACGAGCAAACTGAAGTGACTTGTCACCTATTTGTTTAACGACTTTACTGAAAAGTTGAAAGAGTCTTACAACTTATGCATACGTTTAGAATGCATACAGTGATCCAATTGAGAATGCAAACCATCAGTATGTCGGCAGCTGCAGAGAACTTCAATGAAATATGCAAAGTAAAAGAACGACTGCGCGCAGTGCTGCAGATCATTAGTGCGCAACAACACCCACCAATTAACTTCATCCTCCCCCACCTAAAATTAAATCGAACCGGAGGTTCAACGCACTCGTGAAGGAAGTACAAAACACGTTCGATACGAAGCACAAAAAGCGACCGACTCGCTACAAAGATATACTGCGGCCACAACAAGCAATCAGAAGCAACACGGAGCACATTTGCACGACTATGTTCATCCGTAGGCGGATCTTAAGGGTCCTACCCTTTGTTACTAGAATATGACAGCCTCACACGGACTGCATCTCGGGTGCTTCATTCGTCCCCAAACGCACATCCACACTTAGAGCTTGAATGAAGCATCTATGTCAACGCGTCTGCACACAGCACGGCAGGTTAACGCCGCGCACTGGTGCGCAGCAACACTAACCAATTTTCTTCATAAACTGACTCAATAGTACTGGCTGTTCACCATGTAAAATAAGCAAACATGAATAAATGCAAACAGAAAGGACAACTAAAAAAATGTAGCAGCGGCTCGTCTGTCTTTACTCACACCATCAAATCCCACGAACGCTTCCTTCACAAACCACCTCGCTTTTAGCCACGTAATGACAAGAGATCTGAGTTTTGTTTGTGACGTCCGTTGACTCGTCTACTTCTGCAACAACAAACGTGCTGCACTTATCTCCTTTATATCATATCTAACCACATCACCTATTGCTGCAATTAAATCTTTCTGAATTATGTTTGAGAAGCCAGAAAACACAGTAGATGTCTCTAAATGTCTAGCTAATCTTTCATCTTTCCCAGCAAGAGTATGTAAAAGTTCCACATAGTTGCCACAATTAGAGGAAATCGAACTCTCATAGTTGCTACAAAATACTAATAGCTGTTTGTCTGGGAAGCAATTTACATTAAATGTGGCCTTTCAAAATCTCTCGGTTTTCCCTTACTATATAGCATTGTGAACGCTGATATATAGTCTTCGCTGTTCGTTCAAAGTCAAAGTATATCATTGCGCTTCCAAAAGTGTTCAAAGCAATTTTTGTTTTGAATGTTATTTTTTACCTGGCATGTCTGCTCAGGCTTCTTGGTAGATTTTTCATGTCACAAAATCCCGTTGTAGCCCACACATTATCATAGCAAGTTTCCCTAGAGCGATTTGTCGGTCACGCCAGTGATGCCATATCAGTAGGATAGAATTGCTTATGTCGTAACAGTTAAAAGTTTTCATTGCGGCAGGAGTATTGGCTGCCTCCCTTCGCCGCCTTATTGCTACAGCTGCATGTCTGACCAGCTACTGATGTGGCATAACGCTGCATATTCAGTATATTATACACAACGTCAAGTAAGTGCCAGTCTATGGAATGGGAGAGCATACAGTAGAAGGAGTACATGTATCAAAAGTGTATACAAACATTACACTGTTACTGACATGAAGGTTACAGAGCTGACATAAAGGTAATTGCACGGCAAGCGCTCACCACCACAGTTTGTGACAAAGTAAAACTGCTTAATGCGAAAGCCACCCGGTGAGAAGAGGCACAAGCAGTCGCTGCCTCCCTTCGCCACTTTCCCCTGACTTGAAGAAGAAATACGCAAATTCAGATCTATTGACTTTGAAAATGATTAGAATCATACAATATTTGCACCTTTTCAACATGAAAGGACAAATGTTTATTCAATTTGTTATTTTGGATCCCTAATTTTTTTTGCACATTTCATGATTTGGTAGGGGAGGAACTCACTTCCTTTCCTCCCCTGACGGCCCGTCACTGATTTTTTATCATTCAGATTTTTGAACAACTTGCTTGCCCTGAAAAATCAGAGTTGCCCTGAAACTTTTCACTGTGTTGAAATATTTTTTTGTCTTTCAGGACTTTTGAGCAACTTGTGCTTTCCCTGAAAAACAGAGTTTGCCCTGAAAATTTTCACTGGATTGAAATATTTTTTATCTTTCAGGATTTTTGAGGAACTTGAGCTTGCCCTGAAAACAGAGATTTCCCTGAAATTTTTCACTGCATTGAATATAGTTTTTACATTCAGGATTTTTGAGCAACTTGCGCTTGCCTTGAAAAACACAGTGTGCCCTGAATTCACTGTATTGAATATATATTTCTTATCATTCAGAATTTTGAACAGCCTGCGCTTGCCCTGAAAAACAAAATTTGCCCTGAATTTTTTCAATGTATAGAAATATTTTTTATCATTCAGGATTTTTGAGGAACTTGAGCTTGCCCTGAAAACAGAGTTTGCCCTGAATTTTTCAAGCTGGGGGGGCAGCAGCCCCCCTCCTCCGCCTCGTACGCCACTGTCTGTATATCTAATAAGTTAGGCGGAACAATTGAGCCACTGTTCGTTGAACCCCACATGTTGCGGCTCATGGGTCACTTCTAAACCAATTTGGATCAAAATCATGTCCTCACTTAAACCCGGCGAGTCGATACTTTTTTTCTCTTGCTAAAATGCATATTATGTTGCACTAAGTTAACCACATAAAAGATGCCGGAAACAACTTAGAAAAAACAGCGTTAAAACAAAAAGTTCAAGACCCAATAATTTTACTTCAACCACAAGAATAGTTATAACCAGTGACAAAAAACTTAACGCTGTACTTCCTTGCAACCCCTTAACATGGGAAAAATAAGTAAGTATGAGGAATATCTAGCATTGATAAGTGGCGCTAAACCTGTGTAGCTTTCAAAAAATCTGGGTTCTTCAAGGGTCCCGCTGTGATCACAGGAACCGACCTTCCTTTAACTAGCATCCATGGCGTTCTTCATAGGACTAGCCTCAATACCGACTACCCCACGTGTTCCAACTTACTCCTATCCTGTGAAGCAGGCACGTAGCCAGAAATTTTGATAGGGGTGAGCAAACAACAACGAAGTCTCAACATTTAAATATATAATGCCCCTTGTTTTTAAAGCATCATCCACGAAAGGTTCATTTTTCTGGCGCTTTTATTCTGAATAATTATGTTCAAGCCGGCATATAGAAGTGTTGCAGTTGACTTGGGCCACTCTCAGAAAACTCTTCGTCCCCCCTGGTGTCCCAAGCTGGTTACGGGCCTGCGGCTGGTGCTACAGACCAAAGTAATACTGTATTTGTTGCATGGTAGGGTTAACAAAGAGGAATTTTTGCGATGGTACTGAAATGAAGTTTACCTCACCATCAGGTGACATACAGCAACCTGGTGGGCCAGAAACACCTGCGAAAAGCGTCACTCCTTGTTTTACTTTAGGTCAGCGATCACAAGCACTTAGATACAAGTTTGTATTTCATTATCCCGAACTTGCACACGGAGCTTAAACCTGAGGTAAATGCCAGCCATGACATGAAATCTCTAGCATTTACAATGCTACATGCACACAGGCTCGTAACTGAAGCGCCTCCCTAGAAAATTTTTCGCCCCCCTGGAAAAATGTGTTGAACATATTTTAAAACATTTGTACTCCTCTCAGAAAACTCTTCGCTATCAAATTTTTAGCAAAAAGGTTGTTTTCTTAGTTGCGAGTGGAAAAAATAAGATTTCATCATTTTCCCCCACCAAGAGAAATGCTTCGCTTCACTTGAAAAAACTACTATTGCCCGCCCTGGATACCATTTTCCGACCCTCATGTACACAACGTTTGATTAATCATGGACAATTGGGAAAACATAATGATTTGATCAGGTTCGACTAAAAGCTGATGTAATAGGTTCCGTAAGCAGCGTGGTTGTCTTGCACTGAAGTATTTGGTTGGCTTGCGCATCAAAACCTTAATTTTCCTGAAAATTTTTGGTACAACGTTCGGAATTGGGGGGTCATTGCCCCCCCTGGCTACGCGCCTGCTGTGAAGCGAGTTGTGTACAAGCATTTCTGCACCCTTGTATTCCTTTAACCAATGTGATATGGACCCTGTGTCTGAGACACACACGTAAATAAAAAATATCTGACCACTTGGTAGGTGCAAGGAACAGTAGTCTTGACGACGGAAGCGAATCACCGTTGTTCACATCTGCACACGTTTTGTTCTTGATGCAAGTTGATGTTCGTATGTAGGTAAAACACGAAAGCAACGCCAGTGAATGAAAACTGATCGTACCAAGCAAAGTATGGTCAAAGAAACAACATTTGCTGCACGAGCTATTGTTGTCATCATCAAAATTTGCAGTTGCTCAGATTGGAAATAACCCATGTCGCAAAGTGAGCTTTTATTGCTTGAATTTGCAAGAAAAACGCCGTAGCTTCACAATTTTTTCGCTCACACAGTGCAGAACTGCTACGTCGACTAGGTTTCGACGAATATATGTTGCAGAAAAACTATTTTACGCTTATTTTGTTTTTCTGCAATCAAATTGTCAAAAAACGCTTTTTGAAATCGCACGCTCCACGAAGGCGAAAAGCAGCTGATGTAGAATTTCTACAAAAAGTTTAACACATGACCACAGCAATGCTCGTGCATCGACCTCAACACTGCTAACGTGGAATATCACATCGGTTATGCCACAAGTATTTTCTATGCATCCAGCAAGCTTTGGTGCCAAAAACACAGGCAAAACTTCAAACCGAAAATGTCATGCTTGCACAGCTCTTGAATGATTCAAACTACTCGTGCGAGAAGATCCAGAAACCTGCCAACAGGAAAAATAACGCAACGCCTCAACACCTGCAACGCATTTCTGAGAACATACTGTGCAGTTTGCGTTTACACAAGGTCGAGCATTCAGCAACAACGAAGAATATAACACTTTGGAAACGAAGAGCATTCGTGTGACATACAACATAAAAAAAATGCAGAACAGAACACTGTGGTAACGAGTTAGCAACTTTCAACCAATGCGTGGTCGCCCAAGTCTTTATCGAGGAGTAGACGGCGTGGAGCTGTTGGTGAGTGCCGGAAGGCCACATTGAACCAATCGACTGTTGTGACAACGCGGGCAGTGGCTGTATCCCATAAGTTGAAAGACTTTCGGGTGAACAGGGCATTTCATGATCCTGCCTTCCATCAGTTGACCGCAAACTTTGCAAAGAATCGTGGTGTTCGAATGTTGGCAAACACACGCCTGAGCGCTTTCCACTGGCTGTATACAGGAAAAATTAGGATGATCACTAGTCAGATGACTTACCGCGACAGGCACAACTAGATTGCTAGCGCCACTTTTGGAAAACAACGGTTCATCAGAAAAACTAAAAACTATTAGACAAAAAACAACGTGTCAAACCACACGCTTTGGATAAGTTTCCCTGAGCAACTTACAAGAGCTTACTCGCCCCCGAAATATGAGTAATTCCAGCGCGACAAGGCTTGTCACGTGATTGGATTTTCACACTGGTTTGAAAGCGAAGCTCTCGCTCAATTTTCTTTGGTACTTCATCAGCGCTTCTTACTTGTTCCCAAACTCATCAACCGCAGTAGTCGGCCTAGTTCAGTGTTTCTAAACGTTGTTGGTCCCAAGTCCAACTTTAACTTAAAAAAAAAGACGTACGACACACCATAATTCGCTACATGACCACAATGCCTGTATTTTCGTAACCTTTCCTTGAGCAGGAAAGTGAAAAACACTAAAGTCAGCAGCCATTTTGTAACTGGCGCATATACGTATAAGGCTTTCAACTTCATTCGTTAAAATGATAACTTTATTCGTCAGTTTAAACGCTTCTGCCAGTTATATTGTTTGTGGATGCATTCGTACTTATTTTTCTGGAGCAATTTGTAAGTGCTTAAGTTATCACAGTAACCACATATTGGTTAAGTCAATTGGAATCTGCATGCCTCACCGAAATATTGCCACGTCCCACTTTGAGAAACATTGGTTGAGATTGGACGAGGTGTTTACAGTGGGCTAAAAGCGGAGTTGCAGACTCCGCAGGGTTTAGACCAGGTATGTCCAACCGAAATTGCTCACTGAGCCAAAAATTATGTCGCTACCTTAAACAGGGCCGCACATTGAATGACTAAATTTGTTCTTATCAAGATAAATTTTCTTTAAGCTAATGCAATGAAAGCGTTTGAATCCTAATTGCAATGGTGACGACTGTTTGGCACCTTTAACCACTCCGTAAGTGTGATTTCATAGGCATGTTTAGTGCATACAATGGAACAAAGGTAGAAATCAGAAAATTAGTAAAAAGTTTTGCACAAAGGTGACAGTAGACACATGGAAATCTCCCAGCCGCAATACAGACGTGATGAAGTGGCACTGAGGACCACCTGCATCAAAATTGTCGAATTTGTGAATAAGAGGTTGACAGTACGACGTATGTAGGTTACTGACACTACAGCGCAAACCGTCGACTCGGCAGCATGCGACTCGCGGGTTGGACATAGCTGGTTTAGACAAAGCCCCAAAAAGTTCTTTTTGTGCATAGTTTCATTTTCAATCAACATGTCTATTTGTTTTGTTGTACACATTTAGAATAAACCCGAGTCTAGGGGGGATTTAACTTTTAAATTTCCGAATTTGCGGAGATGCTCCTGGAGCTGAAGCGAATGCGGAGTCAAAAATAAAGACTCTGTCCACCTCTAGTGCGCAGCAGAGGGCACGCGAGTGCAACGTGGCAATCCATAGGTTAAAATATTGCACACAAGTAGGTTTCGGTTGAAGCTGATTTTTCTATTTGTGAAAATCAGACTAATTCGCGTTTATGTCGTAATAATCCCAATCAGCAAGTTGATACACATGTGGCCAACTCAAACCAGTAGCCTGATGCAGCGTTGCTGTTTGATTTAACGATATCCTGTTTTAGAGCACCAGCAGCTGTTTGAACAAGGTATGGCTCGGGACTAACTTACGAAAAACTTTGGTACACATCTCCATTCGAGTTATACACCCATGGCCTAGCTAGACAGTCCAGAGAAATCCTTACCTTTGGCTAACATTGAGTTAAATATTCTATATGGAGAAGCAAAAGGAAGAACACTGCTTGATCATTCGCATGGCAAGACGCAGTTGACAAGGCTGATTTTATTAACAATCCGTTAATAGAAAAGCTGCCTAGTGCGCAGTGGCGTAGCCTGCCCAAAATTTCGGGAGGCAAAATGTTTTGATTTTAGGCGAGCAATGTTATTTTGTTCGGGATAACGCTTCTCAAAGCACAAAATGACAAGGTATGCTAAAAATTGGGGGGGGGCATGGCTCTCTGGCTACGTCTATGCTAGTGCGTCAGTGTTTCAGCGAAAATCCCACGCGCGTTTTAACTCAGTAGACATGTTAGTACCAAAGCAGCTATGTTGATGAATTTAAGTCAAACTATTTTCTGACATCATCCGCCTCTAACAATTAAGTGTGATCAGAAAACCAGTTCAATGATGAAAACGGTTGTTTGCACCTTGTTTTAGTTTAACAGATAAATATATCCGTGCATGTACATCGTTAGCAGATCATACCTGCGGTCTGGATGCAAAGCCCAAATCTTGATCATTTTGTTTGTTCGAAAATCCAACATCCCCGGAATTTTTTGTTGCGCGGTCTGGCCGACAAACCTCCCCAGCATAATAACCAACCGCAATTTTTCTCTGCCAAACAAACTGTTAATGAGACTAGCCTCTAAACACCACTGCAATTTGCAGTCCACAGAGGCTAAGAACTTCCTTAACGTCTTTTCAACGTCATAAAAACGTGTAAGTCACCCCTGACACAAAATACCGGCACCGCAAGTTAAAAGCTCCAGAAGACAGACACACTCAATTGCTGACAGTCTGTTAGCACTTACGACGTTGCTGAACAAACGAATTTTGCAGAAAAGGAGCCAAGCAGGTCAAGCCTCGATGGGTATCAGCACAGGAAGAAATGTACCGGAGTTAACGTAAGGCATTCCGACCATCTATACACCAGTGGTTCTTAAACCTTTTCTCTACACCTCCCTTAGGTAATCATCCTGTGTTTTAAACCCCGCGACTTTAAATAAGCAAATTGGACGAAATACTTCCCCGTTTAAAAAACTTTCCATGTTGCAGAGCGTGTAAGGGGTCACTCCCCCCTGAAAATTTATTGACGCATCCCTGGCAAGGTGTGTCTCCCGATTTAAAAAACAATCATCTAGACTTACAGAATCAGATGAGAAATACTATCCGAGAAACCAAAGGCAGCCTTAACGAACCTTTGCGTTCAAAAGAAAATCGAATGTTCCCAGCATTAACAAAAAACACTGAAGAGAGTCCGCAGAAAATAAGCATAAACAACGCGAATGCAATGATGCAAAAAATCGGGAAAAAAAGCGAAATTGCAGACAAATGATATCGAAGTCCGCTGGCACTCGATTGGGTGTGTTCGTCACAAAAAGATTTCATATTATGGGTAGGGTAAACGGCACTGGAGAGCGGGGTCATTTCTCCCTGACCTTTCAAAAGTGGGGCAACAGGGTGGAGGTACCTTGTCATAACAGTATCATAGGTAACTTCATGGTTTATCACGATCCACTTGAAACAAATTTATTGCAGCTGTCGCGCACCTAGAAATTTCAGAACGGTTCTCTATTATTTCTGTTACTATTTTCGAGCTCTAGATTGTTGCTGAATGGAAACAAGCATGTTGGTAACGATTTAATGGTTTTTATAAGTTTCCATCACCCTTAACTCTTTTACTGCCACCCCTTCCGCTGCTCCGGCGTCCCTGGACGCAAAGGGCTGTCAGTGCCCAGTTAGGTACGGTATTTCGTTGCTGTGCAGGTTATTTCCATATTCGCATTACGAAACTTTTTTCGCTTTCATCAGGCCAACCTAAGACATTTTGAACTTAGCCCCGTAGGCAAATACAACTCAGCAGGATTGTTCTTGCATTATGTTGATAGAAATCTGCCCGCAAAAACAAGGCAAGCTGCCAAACAGTGCAGTGTCATTGTTACAGCTTTAGAAGTTGCTCTGTCGCATTTTTATGCGTTACGTCATGTGCACCGCACGTGCAGCATGTTCAGAACTAAAGAAGAAGTTTGCAGAAGCAACCAAAATGGACAACTCAAATCCAACAGCCCATGCACAAATTTACTTCCTTTCGTGATTTTTAGTAATCATGCATGGTGTGAGGTCTCCGCGCATATTTATGCTACATATAGCTAAGTTAATCTAATTTTCCATGTGTCAGTCGAGTAGCAGTTCAAGCAGTACTGAAAGATCGAGAGTATAGATTGCGATCGATAAATTTGACGATTCAAAAACATGTGACAGCTCGGCGACATGTCGCTTCAGCCGTAATGGCATGGTCAAACCAGCCACAGAAAACTGTCGCCTTGTCGCTAAAGCAATACATCGACGAATCGTCACGAGCATGCTTCGTATGGAGAACCACTACACACCCCTTATTTTCTAAACTCGACACTAATGGTGCAATCTCTTTCTATCAGAGCTGGTGGATGTTATGTCGTAACATCGAACATCCATTGTCCATTCTTTCTGTTTTAGATGCAATCCATCAAGTTTGCTTACAAGAGAGTTAATGAGGAATTGACCTTATTTTAGCAATTTCATTACATTGAAAATATTTCAGTTTCATTTTAAGGCCATTCCGGCCACTTATGATTGCCTAATTAATTGATGCTAAGGGCACGTCAGGTGGACAAAAACTTTAAGTCACTGATAACAACAAACACCCATATTGAAAACTCTCTAGAACAAGTTTAAAAATCTGTGGCAGGTCATGCCTGCGTTTCATACTAGTTTCTATTTATGAAAACAAGCACATCATAGTAAACTTTTCACATAGCACGGTTTGCAGCAGTTGCAACATACTTTTCTAGTTTGTAAAACATACCTTATCCTCAAAATTTTGACAGCCGTTATGCAAGTTAGCATTGTCATCCATCATAAACACAGACAGCAATTCAACACTAGCCTTTCACTCACCATTACAGAGGTCTCCCAAGATAAATTACAAAAAATACAGTCAGCAGCAAAAAATTTCACGAACTGGTGTCAAAAACTAATAAATAGACATACAAAACTTTAACAAATTCAGTAAAATCAATGTTGAATTAAACAAACAAAAATCCACTTGCTATCGCACAGCCTGTGCATATCACTAACCATGAGAAAGAGTCACTGTTTTATCATAATTGGGATATTTGGCAATTGGTTGTGAACAAGCCATATATCCCAATAATGAGTTCCCAATTGCAGTGATTTAACGATAAAACAAAATGCCACCCAAAAATGTTGGCAAGTCAGGTTCTGCAGGAATCACCCACATGCAAGTGACAGAAGGGGTGTTTGAAGACCAAGTGACATGATTACATCACTGGCCTAGCTTTTGGCTCACACATGTTTGACCATAACTTGCTAAATTTTGGCTGTACACATAACTGGCCATAACTCGCCAGCTGATAGAGAGCTGTTCAAACCACTTAAAGATGCAGAAAGTCTTGTAGCTTCGATTAAAAAAATAGGAAAGTTTTGGGTTTGAATTTTTTGGGGGCGACACAACTATGGCAGATCAATGTTTTTTTTGGATGACATCATCAGGACCACAGAAAAAAATGCAAGCAGCATTTTCTTGTTTTTTTTCTTTAAAAAGCTAGGAAAAAATCCTCATCTTTAAGGCCCTTCATTGGCTGTCTAGGCCTAGGGTTTGTGGTTGGCAGGTTATGGCCAAAAAACAAAGTAATTAGCTAATCCTCAGGGATTCATTAGGGGGTTACTTAATAAATTAATGAATAATGTGTCACTAAAACAATCAAACACAACAGGGAAAGCTGTAATTTGTTTACTGGCAGTCATCTGTTTACTCCACGAATACTCAACATGAGCATATGTTACATCATGAACTAGTTTATTTCAGGGGCAATTATATATTGGTCTGTACATTAGGCACTAATCCAAGTTGTCAAAGGGCTGTGTGCCATGAGGAACAAGACAGAGAATTAGCATAATTTAATCTGAGATGAGGTGACAACTTGGGCTTCCAAAACACTCAAAATGCAACAGTAGGTGTCATTAACAAATACTGTCAATTTAAATCAGCAGAATTTTGCCATATGTGATACAGTGGCATCATTGTTATTTTGGCTGATTTATGTTGGTATGACCGCTGTTTTTTCTGAGACATTTTGTTATTTTTTTGCTGATACAATTTGGTCAATGAAACCAGTCATTTGTCTCAGTTTTATTAGAACTTACCATACAGTGTTCATTAGCCTTTATTTTCAGACATTCTGATTGAAATTATATAATTTTTTTTTGTCATTTCAAAAACATTTTGGTCTGTGACCAAAAAATGACCGAAAAACAAACAGGTATGACAAGTTACTCAGGTTCTTGTTCAACTTTTACATCTGCTTTCAGACAAAAAAACTCAGCTGTTCATCCTGAATTATGTCCCATTTCTGCATCATCATGTTCTTGGGAAAATATTTTCCTTGATCTGATTTGTACTCTTTCCAACTTTGACTAATTTCCTGGCATGTTAAATGGTTTTCAGAGGTTTCAAAGCTTGTCCAGTGAAAATATGGGATTTATGTTTTCTGATGCAGTCCCATTTCAATGTATTGCTTCAATTTAACTCAAGCAAATCAGCAAGAGTAAGTGGTTGTAATTCACAGCACACTGTATTGTCTTAACTACACAAAGTAACAAGGTGGTGGTTCTTTTCACAGCTGTTTGCATAAATCAAGTTCAGCAGTGTGTTCAGCTTGCATCCTCCCTAGCTTTGATTCTCCAGAATTGTGAATTCTTACAAAACAGCACTTACTATGTTGCCAGCATACTTTCTAAATTCAATTTATAAATTGTTTTTTAAAATGAAAAAAAGCCTAATTTTTCCTAATCCTCCTAGGCAATTTTTAACACTTTGAGAGCCAGTGTACAATATATTTGTACTTCGATTTCAGCCTAAAAAACAGGAGTTTTCGGTTGTCTTACCAACGCTCTAGCTCCTCTGCCGATTGCGCTAGAGAGCTGTTCAATGGCTCAAATGGATCGGCCAGTCTTCTAGATTGCACTTGAAGAAAAATTTTTTGGTTGGGGAGGGAGAATTTTTTGTGAGTGACATCATAAGTGAAGTAGTTTTGGGGTCATTTTGGCTCATGTTGCCTGGCCTAGGGCCCAACCGCTAGGCCAAAGTGTTTCACTGAAGTTTTTATTAGAAACTAGGCTCGAGTCCGCGTCTTTTGAGCCTTTGATCAACTTTCTAACATTTCTGGTTGAAAAGTTATGATCTAAAATAAACAAATTAAGTAATTATCTAATTAGTCAAATATTTTTACTAACTTACATCACAACTTTTGAACCCGAAACCCCAGCAGGTCCTCCAAAGTATCAAAAGACTCAGATTGTAGCCTAGTTTCCAGTAAAAACTTCAGCGAAATACTACCACCTAACGATTGGCGCCCAGGGCCAGGCAAAGTGGGCCAAGGTGGCCTAAAAGTCCTTCACTTATGACGTCACTCACAAAAAAACAGCACCCCCAAGCAAAAATTTTTTTTCAAGTGCAGTCTAGAAGACTTGCCGCATCTTTTGAGACTTTACCTGGTCTGTAGAGCATACCAGACCGGAGAAATTCCTGCGCAAAGCCACATACGTTTAGGCGTTTTTTTTTTCCGAAAATCCCCGAAAGCAGCCGGACGCCAAAGAGTTAATTTGCTATATATTCATGCAAAGCTGGTTTAACATGTTTATAGCATTATTAGTTTATCTGAAGCTTATGCTATGCCACACTTTTACTTATCAAATTTTCACTAATTTTTAACGTTTTTGAGCATTCATCTGCAAGTGTGCCATATTGCCTAAAAATGATGAAGTTTATCTTAACATACAAAACTAACTTTGTTGATTTCAGTAAAGCTAGTTAACACTTTGTAGCAGCCTATGTATCTTCATCTTGGCGCAGATATCAAGCTATGTACCTTGTACAGATCTTGAATCTATAGGATACCAATTATAACTTAAAATTACACACATTCATGTATGAAAACCAGGATCAGAAATAGCAATTGAAGCCCTTGTTTGGGTTTGACAGTTAAGGTAAATACATACAATACATATGCAATGAAAAAAGCTGCCCAAAATACTTGCATAAGGCTCCAAAAATGTAAGGAATACTACATATGCAAAAGGTTTTAGAAGTTGGATAATACTACAAACCAATTGAAAACTAACGATTTATTCCTAAAAGGTATTAGGCTAGGAGATACATAATACGCCTAATGCTTTCAATTTATAAGCAACGCTGTTGCAAAAGCTTTGTTTGCTACTAAGGTAGTTCACTAATCAGAATTTTGACCAAAAAAGTACTTACATAAGTGACTGCATTTATCCCTAGTGGAATTGAACTTTTGTTTAAGTATGAGGTTTTCATCAACACTTTCCTACATGCATTTTATAATCAATCAATGGCAGTAGTTTTGTCTTCCACATGAAGCTCTAAAAGTGTCACACGAATGAATAGGCCTAGAATGTTTTATTGCAGGGGTGGCGAACCTATTTACTATCACAGGCCGCATGAATTGTCCATTATCATTGACGGGCTGCAAAATCAATTATATTATTCTACCTTAATCTAACTATGAGGAAGAGCAACTACAGTGTCTAAGTACCTGCTTACCATGAAGCTTTGTTTTGACACGATGTTGAACGCTAACATGGGTAACACAAATTCTGATATGAGCCATATCAAATGTTCACGCAGGCTGCAGGTTCCCCACCCTTGTTTTACTATCACCAACTAAATTTTTGCTTGTTACACACAAGTAGCCTGCTTGTCAAAAGAAGCTTTAATTCTAATGAGGCAGAGTCTACCAAAGCAAAGTCACATGTTTGAATAGCCAACTACCACATTAATAACAACTCATAGTTTGTCAACTACTTCTTCATTCAATTTTTAATTGCGTGATTAACAGTCAAATGCTATCTGAATCATTTATTTTTGGAAGTGACTATTGAACCACCTCGCATGACGCGGTTCGAATAAAATGCTGAGTTTGTCACTCAAGCGGCAATGACGTCATAGCGTAGCAGATGCGTTTAAAGTCTACTGTGCCAATGGGTTTTTGGTTCGACTCTCACCTCATCGACTTTCATTTTGGTAGTAGTGGTTGCATGTTTCAATTCATCGGACCACTTTTTCTTTACTTTTTTCAAATGATTCCAAACTTTTCTTTTCAGATTTGCAGTTAAGGTTCACGGTTTAGATTTGGCCTTTAAGTTCAGGGGTTATACTTAATACATTTCTACCAAGCCTACAGCATTCCCGTCATGCGTTACTGTCACATTGCAGGTGGCGGTTGAATAAGGTTTCAAATAAGGCAGTTCTGCAGTCACTGCCTTTATTTTTGATTAAAGGTTTAATTCTGCTAGAAGGGACTCACTAATCAATAGAACTGAGAATTACAACTATTACTGAAGTTAGTGCTTCATCAAGGTTTATGTGTGACATTTTAATGTTTGTTCTCCCATTCCCATATGCAGTAAGCTAACCTTAGTTTAATTTTAACCTAAAATCTTAAGGGTTTAGACTTGCACAAGGATTAGGAATTACTATAGGTGATAGTTTATCCTATCATATGTTAAATTAGGGTGATGTTGTTGGTTCAATACCATGCTTTTAAATTATAATGACTGGTGTACCTGTGCTGTAGTACCAGTAGTTACTACAGTGCTAACTTACTCATTAGTGGTTAGACTAGTCAGTACAATCTACTGTATTTATTCAAGTACAACGCACACTCATGTATAACATGCACCTTTAATTTTTTGATTGAAAATTGATATAAAATTTTTTGTTACACTAGTGAAAACACTGAATTGAAACAGGCAATGCTCAAATTGAACACAACATTTATGTTGCAACGTCGATGTCATCCTTTATGTTGCAACATTTTGTTTCATTACATCATTAAGCCTAAACTAGCGTTGAAACTGCAAACAGGGAAGTTTATCTACAGCGCATTGTATCCACAGATACCACGCGGTAAAATGCTATCAGACCGGTTTTAGGAAGCGTTGTCCCATTTTGACAGAAGCTCTGGTATACGAAAATAACTAGGGCCACATTCTAAATCCAGGTCATGGATCCTGGAACGACTCATCAAATTCTAGAAAAGCGCAGTCGCTTGCCGAAGCTACCCAACGTCGTGCAACACAGATCCAGCGGGAGTGAAAACTAGGCGCGCTGCCATTTTGTAACGAAGGCTTAAATTTCTTGTTTTTGACCAAACTTCAAGTCGCGCAGTACCAGTGTGCCACCGGGTTTTTGCACCCCTGCGCTATGCTGAAACAGGCTATACGAAATATACCGCACTTGCGCGTTCTCTTGCGTATGACTTGTTTATTATGCGCACCTGAAGTCATCTGCTCTCTGGCGTAAAGGCATAAAAATCTAAAACCTCGTTTATAACGCGCACCGAACTTTGCGTTGGTGTTTTTGGTATACAATTTTGCGCGTTATATACTCGAATAAATACGGTACTTTACCAATACCTGAAATAAGAAGACCGCGTTCTGTGGACAGCAATTCTTTGCACTAGAATATCAACTTTGAAACCAAAACGAATTCCATTTATGGAAGAGTTAATCTCATTTGAGTTTGCACAACCGTAACGAAACACTACCTTGACTACTGTACTCAACAGACGCAACCGTATTCCAAAACAACTGCCGCCAACAAGGGCGGATTAAAACCAGTGTTGCCAGATGGTTGTCACCTAAACCTGCTAGTAAATGGCAGAGGTGGCCATGTATCCAGACTCGATTCCGGCAGGATTCTGCGTTTTTCTTTCGGATCCGGTCTCGGCGTCAAAAATTTGTGAAAAACGGACTCGGATCCGGAATAACTTTTCAATTACTGAAGTAGCAGGAGTCAGTGTGGTCATTTCTTAGGTGAAAACATGGGAAAATTTCGGTTGGATCGATTATTATAGCCGGGGTCTGAACGAGAGTCGGATTCTCAATTTTGAAAAATTACCGGACCCGAATTCAAAAATTTTGGAACATGATCGGATCGGGGTCTGAAAAAGTGATTCTGGCCAACTCTGCTAAATGGTGTCACGAAAAACTGCTAGATTCTGCTAAAAACCATGACACAAATTTTCAGCTAAAATCAGCTAAAAATAGTAAAATTCTGCTAAAAAAACTGAAATTTTGAGGTGTTTAAAATAAACTTGTAAAGCTATGTATCCATTTTTGGTCTTGCACTAACTATCAATGGACCAGACATTAGGCCTACGAGTGAAACGACTTGCTCCTGGTGTAACCGAACCACCTGGAAAAATCACATGTGTCGTGGGATAAAAATATATTTTGCCAATGTAGTCTTTTTAACCCAATGTGCTCACTAAACACAGAAGCAAATCATTTACGCTTCATCAGACCATCTAGATTCTTGTTACTAGGATGGAATTATCTTCTTCAAGCAGCTTCGCTGCATCATAATAGAAAATCCAATCAATGGTATATAGCAGACATGAACGGATTTAGGTTTTTCAAATCCAAATCCAATCCGGCATTTCATTTCAAAATCCATATCCAAATCCAAATCTGAAAGCAGACCGTTTTACTATCCAAATCCTGTTCAAATCCTAAATCTTATCACTGCTATATTAGTCTTCATGTAATCCTACTTTTTCTAAGGGAAGAAATCCTTTCTCAGCACAGAATCAGACACTAAGATCTTAGAGTATATATTTCGCCTACAAAGTAGACATCATCAGCTATTATTCAAATGTTATCCAACTCAATATGATTCGAGAAAAAATTTTGCATCATAATTCAAATCAACTTATGCTGTACCTTTGTTTTACAACAACGTCATAGTTGACACTTCAAAGACCAACGTAAATCATAATCACTTTTAGCAACAATGCAGTGAGATGCTGAGTTAGTCATATGATTCAGTTTCAACCACTCAAAACTAGAATATCTTGCAATGAATTGTAACCATTATTACCAAAAATAGAATTAGGTTTTTGATGTACACAAGCAACACCCCTAAAAACAATTCCATAAAAAAGGCATGCACTTGATGACCTTTGATCTATTCACAATAGCCAAGGCCACATCCCTTTTACCCGTTTTTGGCATTTAAAAATTTGATTCAACTGCAATCGTAACATTAGACCCTCTTTACTGCATATCCCGTAGCCCTATCTAAAACATATTGAAAGCTTAAGAGGTGAAAAGCACACGCAAAGTATTAGCACTACGCTACATAAATAATGTTCTGATGAAATGTGCTAAATCGTAACTAGGCATAGGTATTACTGTTCTGTTACGTATAGCGATCATGAGTCCAGAAAAGGGACTGGGTCAATGAAAGCCATAACAATTCGGTAACTTTGATGAAACGATATGTCTGAACCAGTGTTGCCACTCTGTTGTTACGCAAAAGTAACTGCTAGATTTGGTTCCCTGTAAAAGGCGGAGTTCCGTAAAGAGCGGAGCTTGGTTGCGGAGGTTTGATAACGTAACCGGAGTCGCTAAAACCGATATTTTGCGTTGAACAATGGGAACTAAACGGTAGTAAAAATAATTTTACTGCAAAAGGTGATATTACACTACGGTAAAAGAAGTCTATTGTGACGTTGGATAATTTTTGGTTGTCTCAGTTTCGCAACGGTTCGGGGACAAAAAATAGATTTCAACAGTTGTGAATGCATAAAATTTTTAAACATCGCAAACATCCATGCATTAGATGTTTGGAGGAAGCGAATTTTTATTTGCAATAATAAAATATTTTTCCTTTGCTTTTTTCGGTTTATTCCTTTTGCAACGCAACTTTTTTCCACTCCGGTTACGTTATCAAACCTCCGCAACCAAGTTCCGCTATTTAAGGAGCTCCACCTTTTACAGGGCACCCTAGATTTCATGATAAAAAGCACTAGATTTACACAAAACACTAGATTATAAATATGTGACAGATTGGTCAGATTACAAGAAAATTGGTGTTGTACTTCAGAGCAGGCGGGTGTTCCGAACATTATATGTTAATTAGTCTCAGACCAGATTGGCCATAGAACACACGCATAGTCAAACACACGCAAACAATTATTCTTTTCCGTCTTAAAATCTTTTAACGTGACTTGAAGTGCAATACCTTCACACATGGTAAATTATCACCACGTAAGGGAAAAGACCAACCACATATCCACGCCAATGCGCTTGAGAAATTCCTTGTGGTATAAAATGTGAAACTTAGGCAAATGGGGAAATGGCACCTTTGTTTCATGCCTTTCGGTTTCAACATGGCCACAACGATCAGCAGCAATGCTTATGTTTGTATGTATAGGTCACAGAAGATAACCACAGTGACCTCGACTCATAGCAGTTTAACTCAGAAGAGATAGTAGCTCTTGTATAAATTAAGATATAGGCCTAATTAGGTAGAATTTTTAGCAAAATACAATTGCACCAAAAAGTCTCAATTACAGTTACAATTACACAGAATTTGTAATTTAATTACATTCAGACCACTCATGAAAACACTAGATAGCTATAAAAAAACAACCAGAACACTAGATGAAATACAAAAACGCTAGATCTAGTGGAAGAGCAGTAGGACTGGCATCAGTGGTCTGAACATGAGAACATACCCGTATCGCTGCTAGTACTCATCTTCAACTCAAGGCTGAAGATTGAAACCAGCATGATGTGCGTTCACTGCGTTGTGCAATTCCGAATGACGTCATAACTGAACCTGAACCCAACCTGAATCAGTTTTCACAGATTGAACACAGTAATCTTGAAAATGAACTAAACGTTATAAAACATTTAAACAAAACTATCAAATCCAAATCCAAGTCCAAATCCGGTTAGTCAGAAACTGTAAAATCCAAATCCAATTCAAATCCTTCAAAAAACTACAAATCCGCAGGATTTATATCCAAATCCATGTTCATCTCTGGTATATAGCAATGGTATATTCATGCATCCAATCGATTAAAGGAAGCTTGCTGTGCCTGGTGGTTCTTGTGTTGCCCAATATTAAGCGTCAGAAAGAATGTAGAGTATTTTTGATGAAGAAGAAGGTGTAAAAGGTTTAACTCTAAAAATTGTTGGAACAAATATTTGGCCAGGAATTTATTACCTGCTAAACCTGCCGAACGGTTTTTAAAATCCTGCTAGAAAATCAGCTAACTCCTAGATTGAAAAATGTACAGCTAATAGTGAGAAAAACTTGCTAGATTTAGCAACAAATCAGCTAAAATGGCAACACGGTCATCAAGTTAGCTAGTTACAGTACTTATTATTATGACGCAATTATCTGCTTGAAGCAGGTTGGTTGCATCACAATAAAAACTCAAAATGATTGGGGCAGCTTGTACCTGGCCCTGGTGTTACTCATTTCAAAGCGTCATCAAAAAGACAAAGTATTTTTTGATGAATAAGGCGTAAAAGTTGAAAGATTATCACCAAAAACTGTTCATGCAAATTTTTTGTCAGGAACTTGTTACCTGCTAAGCGAAAGATGGAAATTCAGGGCATTAAGCTAACGGGAAAGCAACCAGCAGCAATAAAGCTCACCCGACGAGATCACTCTACTGCTACTAGGTTGCACTATCAATATATAGGGATATAGGAATTACGATCATTCGCTTGTGGTGACTATCACAGTGACTTCTTACTTATGGGCACCATCTACCTAGTGGTGTGTTTAAGGGGAGGCGAGCGAGGCACTTGTCTCGGGCCCCCCTTTTTGGGGGCCCCATCTTGAGGTGTTACGCGCGTAAAGTGTCCTTATTTTTGATGAAAAACTTATTATTTACTCATATAATGTACTACAAAGCACATCATAAGTAAGTACTTTGCTTTCAAAGGGGCCCCCTACAGCACCTGTAATTTGAAGGTAATTTGCTTTCAAAGGGGCCCCAACAGCCACTGAAATGTGTAAGTACTCTGTTTTGAAACTTCACTGAAGGGGCCCCTAAAAGAAACAGTAATGTGTAAGTGCTCTGCTTTCAAAGGCCCCCCAACAGCAACTGTAATGTGTGAGCATTGTGCTTTCAAAGGGGCCCCCAACAGAAATTGTAATGTGAAAGTACCTTACTTTCAAAGGGGATCCAAACAGGAATTGTAATGTTTTAAGTACCTTGCTTTCACAGGTGCCCCCAACAGCAACTTTAATGTGCGAGTACCTTGCTTTCATAGGGGCCACCAACAGCAACTGTAATGTGCAACTAATATACTTTCAAAGGGGACCCAGACAGCAATTGTAATGTGCAAGTACCTTGCTGTCAAGGGGACCCCAACAGCAAATGTAATATTTAACTACTGTCGTTTCAAAGCGGCCCCACCACCACCTCCAATGAACAAATAAAGAAAAGCTTCAAACCAACTTCTGCACCTAAAAAAATTGTGGGTTAAAATTTCTTCCAAAAAGTTCTGAAAAGATCCTATGAAATAAGAGCAAATAGGCCTACTTGTACCAAATGATAACTTTTTATACCAAATGATGATTTTTAGAGATTGAAGTATTTGCTATATTGAAGTATTTGCTATATTGTTGATTTTATGAAAATGCCACAGATGAACAAAAAGTAGTCTTTTTATGTCTATGAGTTGAAAAGGTTAGGCAAATTTCTCATTTCCTGTGATGTTGTACCTTAGTGAACATTTGGTACACATGAAGGCTCACAGAAGTCTTCCACAAAAATCTGGCCATAGTTATTAAAACAGGAATATTCATTTCGCTCAAATGAGCATCGTCAGTTCCATAGAATAAAAAAGTAAAAGCGTAAAATCTGCAAGGCAATGAATTAAAATAGTAAGTCAATGAGTTGAAATAGTAAGTCACCAAAAACTAAAGAGTTACAAGTCAGCAGGTTATCACGCAAAGTGTTCAAAACGTTGACCTCACTGCACACTGCAAAATACCGAACTATCACTAGCGATGAAGTGCAGCACGATATCAGAGTCAGAACTCGGAAAGCAGGTTACATCCCTGCAGCAATTAGACAAGAAAATGCCAAAGTCACAACGCAGAGCGAGAAATGACATATCAGGAAAAAAGGCAATGACCAAAAGAGCAACTACTTGGTATGTGGCAAAATCATTTTTTAAATATTCATTTCCGCGTCGGTTTTGTGAAACCATTTATCTTCACACTCCTCGAGATAGCTAGCTTTGGGTTGTTCCACAAAGGTAACTTTAAAACATTGCGAAATGGGTGGTTATCGTGTCAAATCGTGGTATTTGTAAAAATGTTTTAAATAGAGCTGCCTTTTCATTGTCAGCAGTAGTGTCAAAAGAATTCCAACTACTACGATGGGCATTCTAGCGAAAGGAGAATTTATTTATCGTCTGCCCAACATATTGCTCACTGCAAATGGTGCAACTAGCCACGTAAATGCCGTAGTTGGTGCAATTAAGTTTCTGTTTAAGTTGAAACGTTTTACTCGGTGTTTGTAAAACTTCAGTATAGTTTACCATCGATGTTCTGTGGCGACCAAAATTTCCACACAGTGCGCAGTGACCACATGGAGCAGATGAACCAGTCTCTGCAGTCACAACATTCCTGTGCGCCAGTGTTCTATAATTGGTGATGTGCAAACCAATTGTTGCTGGACGTTTGTACATAATCATTGCATCTGGTTTCATTTTTTTTCTTTTTGAGTAAGTTTCAATAACGAAGGGAAAGATGTCGCCCAGATCATTTTATTAGCATTGTTTTTTTCTCTGGGTGGATGGAGCCTGATTTTCCAGCTAGATGCTAATGCTAACATGTCTTGCACCATGTTCAGGGAGAAGCCAGAGCGTAAAGCTTTATTTCGAAGTCGTGCGAGAGCTGATTGGTAGTCCTCATCGCGCTCGTTCAATCTACGCATTCTGATGGCTTCCCCAAAAACAATTGATTTGAATGTTGAGCATGGGTGATGCGAAAGTCCACTAATAAAGCACCTATGTTCAGCTGTCGCTTTTGCAAAGTCCTTGGTAATGAATCCGTATTTCTCGTTTGGCGTCAGTGATGTACATCAAGGAACTCCACCGAACCATCAGCTTCAATTGTGCTTGTTTCTCTGAACGTGAGCTCCAGGCTTGCTGATGTGAAGGCAGTTTCGAGAATGTCTCTGATGTCCTTCGTATTATCGCTCCCGAAAGATAACCAAACTATATCATCTATGAATCTTCTGAAGATTTCTGCTTTCTAAATTACAAGCGAATAAGGTTCTAATAAGTAGTATTGGCTAATGTACTGTAACTGAGTGATTATCACCGGTAACTATACCTTTATCTTGAATGTAAAAGTTGCTTTCAAATTGTGTCATCACATTACTCAGACAAACGTTGTTTGGTTGTAATATGGCCTCCCGGGGGTCGGCAAAAAACTTGGAATGTCTTTCAAGTGCGCGACTGAGAGCGCGTTGCACAATATCTCTTCTGAGGTTTGGGTATAAGCCCTTGACGTCTGCCCCACAATAAACAACGGGGATTCACTAAGCTTGACCTGAATCACATGAAGATCTTTCGTTTGCCACATCCGCAAATCTGAAATATATTGTCTAATGTCTTGGCAGTATTCCACTGGCTGGGCACAGTAAAGCACGCTGATAGGCTTTGAAGAGATGTTCCAAAAAAGCTGTCACTCGGAACGTGGTGATGCTTCCTGCAGATTGTAGCAGTCTTCCTGGTATGTTCTCTACTCTCGCAGCTTGTAAATCCTTTGGTTCCAGTTTATGAGTTTTAATATAAAGGAAACGCGTACGCGACATCTTTGGACCGGAAATGTTTAGCACTTGCACCAGTAACTTTTCTGTAAACACCATCATTAAACTTCATACCAACAGCGTGGAATAAACATATGTCCTGATATGTCATTTCTCGCTCTGCGTTGTGACTTTGGCATTTTCTTATCTAATTGCTGCAGGTTTGTAACCTGCTTTCCGAGTCCTGACTCTGATATCGTACTGCACTTCATCGCTAGTGATACTGTGGTAGTTCGGCATTTTGTTGTGTGCAGTGAGGTCAATGTTTGGAACACTTTGCGTGATAACCTGCTGACTTGTAACTCTAGTTTTACTATTTCAATTCACTGACTTACTATTTTAATTCATCGCCTTGCAGATTTTACGCTTTTACTTTTTTATTCTGTGGAACTGACGATGCTCATTTGAGCGAAATGAATATTCCTGTTTTAATAACTGTGGCCAGATTTTTGTGGAAGACTTCTGTGAGCCTTTATGTGTAACATTCTGTTATGGAACAATTATCGCCACAGCATGTACGATCGAGCCTTTCTGGTGGTCAGGCAGATTCTGAAAGAACTCTGTTCAATACCAGAGTAAGAAAACATTAGTTAACATTTGCATCAGAAAATAAGGCAACATGCAATTGTTATAGCAGGGACCACACTACATCTTTAATTTATAGGACATTTTCTTCTTAGTTTATAAAGTAATTTTGCATTATTGCTGTTGCGCCGCAAAGACTGTTAATAGGCAAGGCTGCATTCATGCTTCTTATCACGTATCAGAAATGGCAATTTTTGAGTATTATGAATAGGCAACTCATTTTTTCTACAGATATTTCAGGTGTTTTGATTAATTTTAGCCTATGCTTGAAGTCACAGTTTATTTGAAGCTTGACTAGTAAATGATTGGCTTAAGGCAGACTTGATAGGTGTTGTTTAAGCTCTTTTGCCAGCTCTTAGCCAATATAATTTAACCGTTTTTTCTAAGCAAATATTTAATCAATTGTGTAAGCTACTTGCTGCCGTAGAAATGTTTTCGATAAGGTTCATGATGAATTATTTCCTACTTTTGCACATTTTCAAACAACTAGTGTCAAAGCAAGATGAGGGCAGCTATTGTATTTTTAATACCAATCACTGTTGGGTCAGGAGTGTGAAAGACATGTCAAAGAACAAATTTTGATGCCGTAATTAATACATGGGTTCGTTACGGACACCAAGGTAAGTTATCGCAAAATCTTAATGTTTGTTTAACCTACCTATATTTTACCCGGTAATCAACACAAGAGAATATTGTTTTGTAAATATGATATTTCATTTAGAACGTTAAGCATTTCACAAACAATAATATGGTGAAATTAACGCTGTCGAAAGAACACTGATTATTTGGCTAAGTAAAGTACCTTTTCAGTATACAAGGTCCGTCCGAGTAACACGGGTTCTTGAGCCATCAGTTCGAAGAACAATCGTACTTATGTTGATCGTACTGGTCATAACCACGTTCGTTTGAAGATCAAACGTACAGAACAAACGTTCATTTTTGTTGAGCAAGCGAACAGAGCATCGTAGAGTTTGTAGAACGAAAGAACAGAACTTCGCACAGGTGACCAAGCGTACATATCTTCAGTTCCAACGTTGAGATCCATCTTCGAGACCACGAGGTAGTCTGAAGTCTGTGGGCTTCTTCCCGGTATATTTATAGGGTAAAGGGTTCTCTCTTGTATTGCTCCCACCAGGAAAGTGCATCATTTTTTAGTTTATTCTTTATGTCTGTGGTTCCAAGGCGTTCTTAACGGGAAGTTTAATTTCTTGGTTTACTTATGATAGCTTCGGTTCTAGACTGTTCTGGCGCGTTTCGCAATTGCAGTTGCCTTGCAACCTAGAGCCACCCACTTCCTTAATTAGTGTTGGCTTCAGGGCTCCGTTCCTGTCAATCTTGTACCTCCTGGTACTTTGCTTTTCGTGCTTTTACTCTTGATGCTCTCTGGTCGCCTTCCTTCAGCTCGCATAGACTTGTTTGCATGTCGGTTCGTCTTGCAGCATTTGTGCATTCTGCTGTTCGTTGCATCACGGGTTTATCACAAGGTCATTGCCTTGCTATTTATCATACATATTGTCTTATAAGAATCGCTCACTACGTTCTCCTTTATGTCATTTGCTGCATATGTATCATAGGCTTTTTGTTCTGTGTCGCTTTTTATTGGAATTTCGGTCAAGTCGTGTTGTGAACAAAACTTGCTCACAACACAGCCTCGACTCATCCAGCCACAAAGCTTTCCAAAACAAGTATCTAACAAGTCTCCAAAACAAGTCTCTTGGATGCTTTTGTATGCTATGTTCTTGCAGTTAAAAGGATGAAATTTAAAACAATTTTAGTGTTTTAAATCTTCTTGGTTGTTCTTTATAGTTTCATGGATTCCACAAAGACATGAATGTGAACAAATTGAGGATACCAACTACCGAGCATTTTTTCAAAGGGGGAAGATGCGAGACTTTCAAAGGTGTAAACTGTGTAGTTTGTTGATGGTGAATGCAGAGAAATGGGGCTCGAAATAAAGAAGTGGGGGCGTTGTCAACTTGTTATTGCCTAACTTTTATGTGTTGCCAGCCTTGTCTTCTCAACTTTCAGTGTTTTCAAAGTTGTGTATCATGAACACCCTTTTGCATTTTCTCCTTCTGCTATTTCAGTTATGCCGTAGTCTCAGGAACATATCCTTGGG